>JGI20166J26741_10187781_pt1 | contig 16946 bp, 18 predicted proteins | sample TergutCu122P5_FD_26741 | JGI IMG/M metagenome (IMG submission 26741)
ATAGATAGAACACAAAGTGGCTAATGGTTAATGCTAATATCCCAAACTGTTTTCGTCATCACTCATTTATATTCCCTAACATTTTATTCTGTACTTTCCTTTTACTGCATCATCCTAGTAATTTCAGTAAGTGGTGAACTGACTGCAAGAATCTTAAAGATCAGTTTAACATAATGTCATAAAGATGGTAACATACATGAATGTTGCATCTGCTATAAAAACAGCAAAATACTTTTCTGACTGATATTTCATTTACACATCACTTCAGTTTAAACAAAACACTACATACTGCACAACTCTTTATCAAACTAATTCCACAGAGAACAGTCCAGAAGCTAATAGTTGCTGTGGTAGTAAAAAGAGTTCTTGCCAATTATCAAACATGTATATTGAGTACATGTACTCTGATCCGTAATTCTCTTTACCTACAAATGACAAAAACTTGATTGGAGGCTTACAGTCATATTTGGCTTCCACCTTGTCTCAAACACAGCCATTGCAGCAAGGGAGCCAGAACCCATTGTAGCATAAGGCAATGGATCAGACGATCCATGTGGGAAGATGCAGTACAGATGTGGACCAGTGTTGTCAACTCCACCCAGGACAAGAGCTGCACCTATGTAGCCCTAAGGCACAAGTAACTGTGTAAATAGAGTTCTGAACAGCACATGTTAAGTCTACTTGCCTGCTGCACAAGTTTCCAGTCCAGTTAAATCTTTTGGATATAGCCTCAAAGTTTATCTTTGTTATCACGTTTGTAACTGTTGACTTGCAGGCAATATTTCATGTAAGATGTAAGTAGATTTGACATATTTCCTAAAAAAAAATTTCAATGGCTGTAATTTCCTTCACACCAAACATTATGAACAATACCCTCATGGTTGCCATGTCATTTTACATTCTACTTACGCAGTGCCTTAAATGACTACTTCCAAGATCTATTAACATGCATCATTTTAGGATCCTAAAGTGGTATTAATGTCACTGCTATCTCAAAGTTTGTGTGCCCACCTTGTTATTATTTATGACAAAATTGAAAGGTGTGATGTTGAAGTGGCCTGCAATGGCATAATATTTATACAATGTGGCATGAAAATCAGTTGGCTGGTTCCAATGTTCATTTAGACACAGACACAGGCATGGGGTGCATGGTGATCCAATAAACCCCACGTTTGAACTTTTACTTGGAAGTAAGAAAAAATGCTGATCATGGACGGATATCAATTGCAATACTCTGTTCATTTAAATAATTTTACTATGATACTTTTAACTTTTGCTGTCTACTGTTAAACATTTGATAGGATTTGTATGTCACAAATCCCTGGCAACAGTAAATAAATTTATGATGGTGGGAAGGCTACCCATCTTAAAACCTCGCCGGACAGCAGGAAATTCCTTTTAACACAGCATTTAATTCAGAAGCAGAAATATTTAATGGCAGAATGTAAAGACACGTATTTCCCACTACAGTGTGCTTTACTTAGTCCTACTGTTTCACTACAGCACTCTTGCCAACTGCCTTGTTTTGCCCCCCATTGCACAGAAAAGTTATGCAGTTGAACTGTTGCTGAGTGCTTGTATTTGTGTCTACCACCACTGCTGTGCATGGCCTGACAGCCACTCACAGCTGATCAGCATTAGTAGCTTCTTGAGTTGAATGGGGGTTACCATGCTTCTCAAGGATGAAGCCATGATATATTATAGAAGGGCATAAACATAATTTAAATTTATACTTTAAATGGTAGGCTGTGGTGTTTGGTGCAATTTGTTTTGTGGGTTTAGTGCGCCATAGTTACTTTCTTAACTTCTCTTGGCCAAAATGTGCTTTAAAAAAAGCTTCTGTAAAGATATGTAAGAGAAGCCCATCACTAGCAGTGAAATTGCACGTCATTAGATGTGCCAAAACAGAACACCAGTTTGATGTTTACAAATTGATAGAGATCATGCAACTGAGAGTACAATCTATTTTGAAAAATAATAGCAAAATCAAAGAATGAATGACTTATGGATGAATCACATGTGGTTTAGTTGGTGTGATACAGTTGGATCTTGATGGCCTACTTCATTGGGCTTGTTGTTCTGGTTGGCAACTTTGCATTTTAGTTCATCTGTTGCTCTGCATCAGGTGTTTTGGTGGCCAAATATTAAACTTAAAACCCACATGGTTCTGTTACTTTAAACGTCACATTTTTGAATGCATTTCACATATACATATGTGTGAAAGTTTTCCCTATACAAGCCACAAAGGCATACAGGTGGACTGGAGCCCAAGCTGGACCCAGTCTTAAGCTCAGCACTAGATGGAGGTGCCACATACACAAATATGCCCCATGAAAACTGAAGCAGAAAGAAAACAGCTCAGTGCTCATCTAGAAACATACTTCCCTTACCTGATAGCGGAACAACATCTGTGCAAACATATTGTTTGCTGTGACAACACGAACAACCCTCCCTGTATTTAGATGGTGAAGTTCTAATTGAGATGCAATCAAAGAACAAGTCTTCTCCGTATCAGCTGCTGTACCAGCACCACAACAGTAGATATTAGGAGCTATATAATGAATTTTGGCACAGTTCTTATCAGCTACAATAGTATGCTCTGTAGCTCTGGTGTCAGCTCCAAGGATTACACCATCTTTGTATATTATTCCGGCGATTGTTGTTCCCGTCTTCACTGCCTTCGGTACAGGAAAGCCCTTATTTGCAAGGAAGGCATTCCTAGAACAAGAAGCACAAAATACGAGGTTTACCTACAACTGTCATTGTCTTAAATTAAATTTGCCCGTAAGTACGTCAGCATCCAACACTATGGACTACACGGTTGCGATTTAGTCGATGTTTGTAGGAGTGCGGACTGCTTCCCGTTCACTTTTGACAAATATGGTATATTACAGTACAATATTTTACTACTTGTTCGTAATAGTAACAGGCGTGACAAAGCATGTTACAAGCCTCGTTAACATATGCTGCAACTATTCAAGAACTAATACGAAACTTTGGGCACAAGACGTTCCTGATCCAGAGTATTCAAGATTCAGCGGGTTTGTTCTTACCTTTGGCAATTCTCAAACGAAAACCCAGGCCGATCGTAATCTGCAACCAACACAGACGCCATATTCACGGTATACCTATCAAATTTACCACATGGATGACTTGTGTTACTACCTATGTAATCTGTGCTACCCACAGATTATACAACCCATCATAGTCATTGTCGGTTTGATTAATCCGAGGTGGCGTGAAGTGAGGTATGGGTATACTAGATGATCTGTGGGTATGGGTACGTACAACCACCGATAAGCAAATGTTGTGCGTGTTTCAGTAGTCTGTCATAAACAGGTTGTTGGGGAGTGGTGTTTAGAGACCAGCATTGCATATTTTGTGCAATATATGAATACGAGTGATCAGTTCCGCCTCCCAGATATGAGTGGGGGAGCTGTACAGCTGATCTGAGGTTTCTATTATTGCCAGGGTTTGAAGCCCTGTCATCTTTTCTCCGGTCAGTCAACGTGAGTGTTACATTTTGTTACAGAATTAGCGCACCTTAACTTAGCGTAATCCATACTAACGTAAAACGGTCGTAATCTAATCTAACCCAACCTGTGTTATCGTTAAGTATCCTATTCGAAACTATCCTGATGTTACCGAGCGTAACTTACCCTAACCTAACATGGTATACACTGTCCTAACCTCACTTAACCTAAAATCGACGATTTCAGGACCAACACATGGTACTCAGTACAGTACTGAAGTGTGGTCCTGAATATATGTACATAGTGCAAATGAAGTGTAATGTGGGCGATGTGCAACACAGCGTGTACAGTTGGCAGGAGGGTAGTGTGTTTAGTTATTAATAATCTGTGGTGATGACAGTGGCGATACAGCGCGGATGGCCGGAGTAATAGCAGTGTGTGTGTGTGTGTGTGTGCCGTAATAGATTAATGCGAATTATTTTAGAGTAGGTCTGTTATATGTTGAAGGTGTTATTATCTGTGTTTGCAATCTAAACTTAGTGAATGTTAACCTGTGTTAGCACCCTGTCTGTATAGTTGAAAAACTGAAATATTTACTGTGACATTGTAAATACATAATTTTTCTGTCGCAGAGAGATAATGCACAAGAGCCAAAGAAGTTTGCTGGTGTTACGATAAAGTGCAAGGCATGTCAGAAGGTGAAATTTGCTCTATTTGAGACTGTTTAATGTATGATTATCTTGTCCACATACATTTTGATTTTTTATTTGTCTCTGTTTTGCAGTTTGTGAACTTGGAATGCAAGTAATTCTGTCTGGAAGATGAAAAATGGGAGTCAAAGTTGCTTACCTGACTTTGTTTATTCTTCTTGTGCTAGGACTTCTGTTTTATTGTGAATTCCTCATTTACTATTTTGTTCTGCTGCAGGTAAGTGATGCACATTATTAACATGCGGAACGGTAGTCAGGAACTACCAATAACTTTTCTCTTTATAAATCACTGGTGCAGGAATCAGCATTCGTTTTTGTAGTTTATCTTAAAATTTGTAACTGATTGTCACAGACCTTTAAGCTTCAATCCAGAACAGTTTAGGCAATATGAAAAGAAAGACACCTCACTAACATTTCTTAGTATTACTTGAAGACTTGCATTCTGGACTAAGAAGGCCAGACTGCAGAGTTTTCTGAATGTGTATGTGTTATGTTTTCCAGTCAGATGGTAGACACTAAACGTGCTATATACATCTTATTCTTGGGTTCTGAATGGAGGTCTTTGTATCCTTTATATGTGAGGCTGTGTAGGCTTCCCAGCAGTTCTGAAGGCAGTACTAAAAGGAAAATATCACTTTCGTTGCCAATAGTCAGTCCCTGCTTTTCTCCCCATAGCCTTTGGGGCTAATGCTGCGTGTCTTCACTGCCAAGCTTTAAGTACGCTTTTACTAACTAGAAGCTTGTTGAGTAATTTAATGAAGAGGTCTGTTTCTTGCCATGTGGTAACTTTACTTCATCTCCTGTATCTGGGGAGCATGGAATGCCCAGAGAATGATAAAATGGTTGTCCTAGGCAAGAGTTGACAAAAATAACACCTTGTTTTTTTCCAAGGGACTGTAGCCATGGTTTTCCTTCTGCCATTTTCTCTTGAATGTCTTTTTCCTGGTTGTTGTGCAAGTCCATCAATTGTTACTTGAATTTGTCTTCAAAATGGTCTACCCAGGTTTCATCTCCCATGACAACATGTAGTTGCAGGTCCCAGCCTTCCCTGTTTTAGTGGAGCAGAATATCTGTGGAAGTTGCTTTCCTAGCCTCTTTTTGCAACATTTGTGGTACATAACAAGCAGAGACCTTGGATTAGATGAGTTCTTTGATGATTGCCCCTACACTGCCTTTACCAATGGGTAGGATGGATGATAATTCATCAATTATTATGCAGTGATTGTGGCATATCAGTTCATCAGCTTCACAGTACACTTCGAGCAAATATTGCGTAACTGCAAGTTGGCTTCTCATCATCAGCAACCAAACACTCCATGACTGCTCATTTTAAAAGCACAATCTCTGCAATTTTACAATCAACTGTGATGCTGCCATTAGGTGAGTGAAACAGTTATGACTACTAGAAAATGACTGAGTATATTCAAGGACTTCACTGATGTGAGTATTTCATTAAGTAATGTTAGAGAAAAAACAGGAGATTTCTTAGTAACTGCCCCTCATGTGCCAGTTAAATACTTTCTGTGCATTTTTATGTTCCGTGTTGGTTGCCACAGTTGGATTTATGAAGGACTGACAAAACTCTTAGTAATTCACTTGGGGTTATTTGTCTGTTTTTTTTTGTGTCTGGCATTTGTAGTTGCAGTCAGATCCAAGCAATACTGAAAACACTATTAAGTTTTATGGACTTTGGAATTCTTTCTCTGTGTTCTTATGTCTTGTGTTCATGGCCAGTGGACAGTGTCATGACTGGACTACATGCTGGATGACTGAGGAATTGTGCTTCAATTCCTGGCAGGGCTGGATATTTTTCTTTTCTGTGAAGCATCATCCTCATGGTCAGTGGGTTCTGGGGACTCTTTTTCCACAGTAAAGAGGCCAGTGTCCAAAGCTGCCTGCTGACCTCCATTTAGGGTCGTTAAGAATACATGAAGCTGTACCTCTTCTCCCCATTATGCCTTCGTGGCATGCACAGGGACCACATTACCTTGGTGTTCATGGCCATAGCTAGACTGAGCATAACTGAAAACAATTCATTTGATACTTAACTTTAGTGTTTGCTGTGGTGTTATGTCCATGTTTGTGTCCACAGTTGGATGAGACAGGACTAAAAAAACATTGCTTACTTTTACTTTTTTTGTGTTCTTATGTTCAGTGTTGGTGGCCACAGTTAGACCCAAGCAAGGCAGATGACACAATTAATGTAAGGCAAGATGAGCAACCAGTTCGTGCTCTTCTGCTGGCAGACACACATCTTCTTGGATCCCGCAAGGGCCATTGGTTTGACAAGCTGAGGAGGTAATTATATTAGAGAGAGTTCAGATGTGATAGAAACTAATTTTCTGACCCTTGTGGTTGTCATGCATTGGTAATTCATAAAAATTGTGTCCAGTTTGTATGCTTTTAATGATGAAAGTGCCATTTTCTGCGTTGTTTTTCCATTTGTGTTGTGTTAAGAAGTTTATGATGCCATTGATTCTTTTCACTGTAATGATTTCTCCTTCTAAGTGTTACTCATTCGAATGTGGTTACACTGTATTTTGGTATAATTTTACATCAGAAACAATGAGTTATGGATGTAGCTCACATGACCATACTCCTGAATCTTAGACAACTCTAATGTTCTTACTGCTTACAAGTGGAAATATGTTTTTGAAACATTTTTACAATCGCCATCATTTTTGTTGGTTTTGTCATCATCATCGTCATCTTTGTCATCATCATCATCATCATCATCATCATCATCATCATCATCATCATATTCAATTCGTTATTCATTAGTGCACAAACTTAACAACCTAATGACCAACTACAGTGTCAGTATGAATCAAAACAAAGAACAAATGACTAGGTAAGCTAAACGTTATCCCTGTACATGCCTGAAAGGCCCTTATGGCTCCGGGAGGTTGAGGCCCTCAGTTTTCCTGGACAGTTGGTGCATGAAGATGGTAAGGTTGTCAGCCCTACACTCCAGCTGCTGTTACCCCTCAGGAGATATCCCTGGTCCTTATTTCTGTTACAGACTGAGTTGACCACAAGGCTGTAAGGCGGTCGGCAGGATTAAATCAATGAAAAATCCAAATGACCCCATCAGGAATCAAACCCATAACCTTCAGGCTTGTAGCGCATTTCCACAACCAACTGTGCTGTCGCGTACCACGAACAAATGAACAGATAAGAATGAAGTTCAAGGGTCGGGGGGAGAAGTACAAGAGAACCCCCATTTAAGATTTGTCTAGGGGACAATTTTTTTTGTACTGTAAATCAAGAAAAATCTTAAATTGCGGTGTGTCAGAATCAAATAGAAAACTAGTATTGCAATTACAAAAACATATTTACTCTAATTTTAACCCTTATGATGTTTTCCTTCAATCCGTTTTGTATGTTTTTATGGGACTCAAAAAAACTTTGGCTTTTCCCTTCACTAGACATTTTATGAGTCCATTCTTCTGTCAGCATGGAGTATGATGATTGTCATAAAATAGCTTGTGGTTACCAGTTGTAATCAACCAATAGCAATGTTGAGTTAGAGATATGCTTATATGTAAATGGCTCCATCTCCAGACTCTGACCAGTCACATGCAAACTTCCTTTCAAGAACTATTAGTACACTGCTGTGATAGTTTGCACTAGATTTTGACATCAGTTCACTTTCATTGTGCATAAATCATGGTGTTATTTACATAACCAAAACACCAGGACTGTAAACACAAACTCCAAATTGAGGCTCCAAAACAGTGCAGGCGCCGAGCTTCGATGTCTGTAATGCTTGAAGAACCTGAAACTGAGAAACCTTAAAATTGAGAACAGTTGTAAATTATTTATATGGGGATTTGGTTGGGACCACAAAAAATGAACCTAAATTGCAGGATAATGTTAAATCAAGATTCTTCTGTGTTTTCAGTGGTGGCTGTTGATGCAAAAATTCCTCATCTCCTAGATGTGCAGATTTAGAGAACAGATCCTTTCTGTTAACAATAGTTTATGTTGGCTGTGGTTATTTTTCTGTTGTTGTTGTTGTTTAATTTTCATTAGTATTAATAACTGTAGTACTTCATCTTTTGGAAGGACTCATTACTGCAGTGAAAATGTGATTTAAGTTAAAATTATCAGACAGCCTTACAGATTCGGCTATCGCCATGTTTGTAATTGCTGAGCAATAGACAGTATTTTCTATACTAAATTTGTGCGTACAGTTTTCATCTATATCCTTATCTAGTTTCACGTGCCTGGTTGTATTGTACTTTTTCTGTAGTTGTTGTCATTAGCATTTTTTTTTTTGGTTTCGTTTGTGTCACTGTCATTTTCTTATACTGTGTAACATCAAGTGGTAAAATGCCTGATGAATGATGAGTTGGAAGAAACCTGAAGAGAAATAGATGTAGTATAATTATTACCATGAAACCACAAGCTAAATGTAAAATTACCCTCCCAGTAGTTCACATATTTCAAATATCTGTTCTAGATGCCATTTCATGATCCTAGATGAAGTGGTCCTGGTGACCCTTCCAACTTCCAAGGTTGTAAGTCCACTGTACGAGGTGGTATCCAAAATTTTCCGGACTGGTGCCACCATCTATACAGCAGTTGTGGTAGCGCAAAGCACCGGTAGATGGTAGGACTACCATGTCTAGTGAGTCAGTGTGCCAAGTTGCACGTAACTGGGTGGACGTGGGCAGTTTTCACATGTGTTTATTTGGGGTCGTGTACGTGACCTGTGGCGATTTTCACGCTGTATCAGAGAGAGAAACAGTGAGTGTGCATCATATTTTGTGCCAATCTTGGGAAAAGTGCTATGGAGACCCTCACAATGATTCAACAAGCCTTCGGGGACCAAAGGAGTCGTGTGCAGGTGTTTCAATGGCATGCCCGGTTCAAGACCTGTCGCACATCAGTTGACGATGATGAACACACAGGGAGACGCACAAGCTGTACAACTCCTGACTCTGTTGCATGAATTCAAGAGCTTGTCTGTCAGGATCGACATCAGACCATTCACAAAATTCCTGAGGAGGTGGGAATTGGTTATGGGACATGCCAACGGGTTCTGACGGAAGAATTGGGCATGCACCGTGTCACAGCCATATTTGTGCCCAGGATCCTGACAGCTGACCAGAAGCAGCAGTGCATCAGTGTCTGCATTGAACTGAACTGAAGTGAAAAACAAAATGGCTGTCATCCCCCACCCACCGTACTCCCCTGATTTGGCACCCTGTGACTTATCCCCCACCCACCGTACTCCCCTGATTTGGCATCCTGTGACTTCTTCCTATTTCCAAAAATGAAATTGAAGCTGAAAGGATTGTGGTTGGGTACCATTGAGGAGATACAGGCTGAATCACAGAGAGTGCTTGACACTGATAGAAAAGGACTTCCAGGAAGCATTCCAGAAATGGAGGAGACGGTGGGACCAGTGTCTACATGTGGGAGGGAACTACTTCGAGGGTGACGGCGGCCGATAGGCCTTATGGTGAGTTTTATGATTTTTACAGGGTCAGTCCGGAAAATTTTGGATACCACCTTGTACTTGTTTACTGGGTGTAGTTAGTTAAGGAGTGTATTTTGGGGTGGCCCCATATGGCATAACTTTAATGCCAGATTTTGTGAAAATTCATTGCTTGGTTCAGTAGTTAAGATGGACGTACAGATACACATCCTTACAGACAGTATGGTGATCCCATAAGCTTGCTGTTTGTTATTAAGTAAGGGAAATAAGCATAAAGAATGCTACAAGCAGTTTGGTGAGACCTGCACTTGAGCTGGGCAGTATAACACTGCTTGCTGCTAGTGGAGGTGGACAGGGAGGAGGCTTTCTGTCTGCTGTTCACCACAAAAATCATAAGTAGAAATTGACGTGTGTCCTGTGGCAAAGTGTGGTGTCATTCATTTCATGATGTTTGATCTCCTAGGTTGATTGGTTTATGCAGTGTTGAATATCAGATAAATACAACATCAGTATCAACTAATGCACAATTGTGCATTTGTTGATATTGTTTGCACTGTTGTGCATATTGATATTGAATATCGGAGTTTTCATAATATGTTCAAATTCATCCAGCAGGTGATGTTTTGAATATGGTATCACAAGGACAGTTTATGGCCAAACTCAATATTTTAATTTACATACCTGACACTGGTGGCTAACAAATTTTTATTGAAGTCTGTGTTGGTTTGCCAACTGCTGCATTAATTTGGATTGTGGGTCAGTTTGAACCTGTTGTTAAAAAATTGTTGGATCAAGTATGAGGTTCAGGCATAATTTATTTCAAAGCTTTTGGTCTGTCTGGCAAAACTGTGTAGTTCAGTTTTCAGTTTATAGTTTTTTATGTTTCAGAACTCTTTGCATAATGTGATGGTAATCTGTCCGTGTGTGAATATGGGATGTATCCAGAAATTAGTTAAAATGAGAATTAATTGTACTGGTAACAAAACTAGTGGGATTTTACAGAAATTTATTGCCAGTTTCAAGAATATGAATTGGTAGGTTGCTGCAAAAATTTATTGAATGTTTCAGGAAAAATTCATCAGAAAGTAATGATTAATAATGTTGTAATATGGTGTACTTTCAGAGAATGGCAGATGTATCGTGCTTTCCAGACAGCAATGGTACTGCACAAACCAGATGTTGTATTTGTACTGGGTGAGTTCCTTATTAAATTTGGCAACCTAAACCATATAGTAACAGGAGTAGTGGTTCTTGGTTGAGCTTTGGAGAGTCCATTAGCTCTTGCTAGCATGCTCATTTTTTCTTTTTTAAACTGTGGATTTTGACATATAAGACCAATTATCATAGTGGAGTTAGATAGTTATCATATTCCATAATCCTTGAAGCAAAAATGTGGGGTGTATGATATTGTGTTTACTTAGGACAATGACCTGAGATGTTTGAGTTACTAGAACTTAATGTAGACTGGAGAAACAGGGTTAGATTCCTGGCTGGGGCTGGAATTTTTCTGTTTTCCACTACATCTGTATTGGCTATGGGATGTAGCAAACATCCTGTCTGATAGATGCTGAGGGCAGTTTGCCTGGAATAAAGTGGCCTGAGTTGGGGATTTTAAGATGATGTGGAACATCACTTCTGTTCCCCACACTTCATGGAATGGTACTTGAGCAGAGTCACATCTTTGCCAGGTTTCTCAGTTTTGCTTCTTTTCCAGATTTCTGGCACCAAGTGTGCGTGTGAGTGTGTGTATGTGTGTGTGTGTGTGCGTGTGCGTGCATGTGCATGCTTCTCTACAGAAGCACTATACCTTTGATAGCAAAGCAGGCATGCATCATACATCTGAAATACCAGTTTCATACCCTGGCAATTTAGTTCCCTAGAACAAACCCTTTGATGCATTTGTATGTGTTTTGTGTGTATTTTAAGACATATATTTTGGTAGATATTACGGGATTGCAGCATGTTATGAACTTTATACGAGGGTTGATCCAAAATTTTTCGGACTGACACTGCAAAAATCATAAAACTTACCGTAGGGCCTATTGGCTGCCGTCACCCTCGAAGTAATTCCCTCCCGCATGTAGACACCAGTCCCACTGTCTCCTCCATTTTTGGAATGCTTCCTGGAAGTCCTTTTCTGTCAGAGTCTCAAGCACTTTCTGCGTTTTGTCCTGGATCTCCTCAATGATATCGAACCGGCGTCCTTTCAGCTTCAATTTCATTTTAGGAAATAGGAAGAAGTCACAGGTTGCCAAATCAAGGGAGTATGGTGTGTGGGGGATAACAGCAGTTTTGTTTTTCGCCAGAAACTGGTGGGTGAGGACGGCAGTGTGAGACGGTGCATTGTCATGGTCAAGCAGCCAGGTCTGTTCTCACCAAAGTTGGGGACGATGTCTTCGCACTTTTTCATGCAGTCTCCGCAAAACTTCGCAGTAGAACCCGGAATTCACAGTTTGGCCTGTTGGGACAAATTATTTATGCACAATCCCCTTGATATCAAAGAAAGTGATGATCATGCTCTTGAGATTGCTTTTCGCCTGTCTGGCCTTTTTTGGCCTTGGTGACATGGGGCTTTTGCACTGGGAGGATTGTCGCTTTGTCTCAGGGTCGTAACCGTAAACCCAGCTCTCATCACCAGCGATGACCCTAGACAAGAACGTTTCATTATTGGAGGTGAGCTGATGAAGTTCAGTGCAGATGTTGACGTGGTGCTGCTTCTGGTCAGCTGTCAGGATCCTTGGCACAAATTTGGCTGTGACATGGTGCATGCCCAATTCTTCTGTCAGAACCCATTGGCATGTCCCATAACCAACTTCCACCTCCTCAGCAATGTCGCGAATGGTCCGACGTCGATCCTGATGGATGAGCTCTTGAATTCATGCAGCAGTTTCAGGAGTTGTGCAACTTGTGGGTCTCCCTGTGTGTTCGTCGTCGTCAACTGATGTGCGACCGGTCTTGAACCAAGCATGCCATTGAAACACATTTGTACGACTCAAGCTTTGGTCCCCGAAGCCTTGTTGAATCATTTCAAGGGTTTCCGTAGCACTTTTCCCAAGATTGGCACAAAATTTGATGAACACTCGCTGTTCCTTTCTCTGATTCATCATGAAAATCGCCACGGGTCATGTACACGACTCCAAATAAACGCGTGTAAAAGCTGCCCACGTCATCCCACCTACGTGGAACTTGGCATGCAGACTCGCTAAACATGGTTGTCCTACCATCTACCGGTGCTTGGCGCTAACACAACTGCTGTGCAGATGGCGACACCAGTCCGGAAAATTTTGGATCAACCCATGTACTTCGAGTATATTTTTGTGGGAATATTTTTGTGCCACAGAAGTTATTAAGATGTATTGAAACATTGCTATAGCAAGGATGTTGCATATTTTGTGGTACTCTAGAGTTAATTCTGTGGGCATTTCCAAAACATTATTGTTGTCGTGATCATTATTGCTATTTTTTGCCACTTACCCTGTTATTTAATGTTGTGCCAAGTTTAATAGTCACAGACAAACAGAAAAGGGGTGGTAAAAATTTGTGACTTGTGAATTGGAAAGAGTGTGACAACTGTCGCAGCAAGTTGTAAAGTTTTTCCCAATATTTACCTGGTTGGACTTTGGATGTCTTCTCTTTGTAGACTACATACATTCCATACAGATGCTGTCTCAGTGCTAACTGCTGCACTATGCAATTTTTTTGAGATCAGGGGACAAAACAGTGTCACAAGCAAGTTGATACAGCAGTAGTGTGTATGACTTGGCCTGCAGTGAGTTATCCTTTGAGGTTTACTTAATTATCACACTTTGAGGCACATGCAGGGATAAACTGTTAAAATGGCCACAACCATATTCATATCCCTCCTGCTTCCTCATTCACTGTTCCGTTATGTGTCATTCACCACTCCCTAACTCTGTTGTAGATATGGAAACATAAGTTAAGAAATGAAAGGTATCTTACAGAAATAAATGGCATGTAATTGGTCTTCATTTTGAGGGAATACTCTTTCTTCTTTTGTAGGGGATCTGTTCGATGAGGGCCTGTGGTGCAGTGAGAAAGAATTTGCATACTATGTGAACCGGTTCAATGATTTGTTCAGGGTGCCAGCAGGATCGCAAATGTTTGTTGTGGTTGGAAATCATGATGTTGGTTTCCATTATGGGTGAGTTGTCGTACATTATGACAGTCTAGGTGAGGAACTGTTCATACTGGGAATCCAGTCCTATGATGTCTAGTTGCATACACTTGTCATGCCTTAATGAAGGACTCTTTCTTTGGAATTTTTCTGTAGTCATAATTTTAATAAAGAACAGTGTTTCAGAAGCTGGTGCTGCTTTCGTCTTCTAGGAAATGAAAAGTCCTAATCTGATGGACACCTGAGAAAAGCCGTTCTCAGTGACTGTTTACTTAACTGTGCACCTAATGACTAAGAATAGCTTTTTCTGGGGGGTCCGCCAGATCAGGCACTTTCGTTTATGTAAATACTGAAGCAGAGTCTGATCTGGTGGACCTCTTAAAAAGAGCTGGTCTCAGTCACTAGACTGCACAGTTAAGTAATCAGAGACTGAGAATAGCTCTTTCCTACTTCCATACATACTTACTGCTTGATTCCATGGCTGTCTGAGAGCCTTGGCCTCCTTGATTACAGATGTCCATTCTTCCCTGTCCACTGCCTTCAGTCGCCATCTTTTAACCTTCATCTCCCAAGGATCCTTTTCAGTATCCTCCAACCACCTCAGTCTAGGTCCTCCCATTCTTCTTTTCCCTTCCAGTTTTCTCTCAAATATTTTCGTATCTACCCTTCTGTGATCCATTCTTACTAGGTGTACTATCAATTCCAGTCTATTCTTTGAATGTCTGCTACTGTTTTGAAATCTTTACGTAGCTCTTGCAATTCCTGATTAAGTCTTATTCTCGATATTGTTTTTTCTGCCACTGGTCTGTATATCCTCCTTAATATTTTCCTATCCCATGTCTTCTGCATTTTCATATTCATCTCTGTCATAGGCCATGTATCACTGGCATACACTACAACTGATTTCATCATTGTTTTGTATATTTTAATTTTAACTGCTTTGTTCTTAGCTCTAGATGTAAATATTTGTCCTAGGCTATAGCAAAATCTATTACCTGCAACAACCCTTGCTTCTGTCTCTTCACTTACATTTAATTTAATTGATCAGAGTACCTAAATATCTACAAGTCTGAGACCCTTCAAATACTTGTCTATATATTATCAGATCTTGCTCTAAAATTGTTATGTTTCTCCATATTTTCATGTCTTTTGTTTTGCTTTTGTTGTATCACTAATCCAGCACTTGCACTCTTTCTTAGGGGTCCATCAGATTAGGTCTTTTGTTTACCTGAAAACAGAAGTAGAACTAGCTCCTGAAACATTGTTCTTTATTAAAATTAAGATGATGACAAAGTCCAGAGAAATCCTAAGAAAGAAGTTTACTTTACTAAGTCATGTACCATCGTCAGAGCCCTGTAGACTTGTGATACCTGTTCAGTGTCCCTTTAATATTTTGGATTGTATAGGCCACATTTTGATTTCCTCTGATGGGTTTAATATAAGCTCAACTAATGTGGCTACATGCAGCTGTCTGCTCACCAAGACTTTGATGTAATTTCAAAACCTGAATTAAGTATAAGATTTCAAGTTTTCATGGCAGTGACTATTGTGGTTTTGGTCGTCTGGAGTGCAGCATTGTGTACTGTTGCAAATAGATGCTGTTCTGGAAGAACATGCTACCTCCTTCTTCAGGACTGAAATAACACCTCTCCCTCTCCAGTGGTATGAATTGCCACTTTTTGTATAACCTGGTCACATTTCATCCCATGCTCTGTGGTGCTGAATATGGAAGGAGCTTGTTCCTGTGAAATGTTGCTATCCACCTGCAATGGTCCATAATGTCACACCCAGACAACCATAATATGAATCTGTTTATGGCCTTGTGGGATGTAATGCTGTATAGCTTCTAGTGGAAAATTGAAATTCTTTCTTTTCTAATTGATTAATTTGAAAAGGTAAATAGATGGTATCTTACTGGGTGATACCTGTGTCACAAGGTGTGATGTCATTCAAAGTAATCCATAACAACATTCCTAATGGCTAATCATGTCAAAACAATTTGACCTAAAAACATTTCACATATGTAATATGGACCTAGCATACAAAAACAGCCAGCAGCACTGTGGCCATTTGAAAGTGTCATGTGCTTGTGCATGCAGGATTAGCCCGTATCTGCATGAACGCTTTGCATCGGCTTTTGATGCCCAGTCTGTCCGGCTGGTCTCGGTTAAGGGCAACCACTTTGTGCTGGTGAACAGCATGGCAATGGAAGGGGATGGCTGTTTTTTGTGCCGTCCAGCAGAGTTACAACTGCAGAAAATCTCACGTAAGTTCCCTACCATAATTGAAGTTGAGCCAGTTGAGTGATGGACAGTTATGGACTGCACAACTGGGAGTAGATCCTTCTTAGGAATTTCGGTATTTTTCTTTTCACCACATTGAGAATATCACTTGACATTATAACCATCTGGCTCACCTTTCTTACTCAGTCATTTTGCATGAGGCCTACTTTACAGGGATGAAAGTGTTTTGAGTGTTGTGAAATTAGTACGGAAGAACAATTAAGACAATTTATGTTTAATTGATAATCTGGAGTATCTTTTGTTTGGGATAATATGAGTCAATGGGCGCTAAATTGTTACATGTTCTGATGATTTGTGATAAACGTAGCATGGACCACTTTGTTACGTGGCGTCTTCACGCACATTAACATTTGTGAAATAACAAACATTTATATGGTTCAAAATTTGGTAAAACCACTTAAATCTGATTTGATCACATATTTTAAAATTGTACCCCCCACTCCCCTCTCTCATGTAGTAACACTTATTAATTTCTTGTTAGCAAATTTAGTCTGTATGTCTGTCCTAAATGAAGAGTGATGCAATCATATGTCCTTCCTCCATGAAAACTGAAAAACTTGTGCGTCATTCACTGCAATATGCAAAGCAAAGTTGGTTTCCTTGTTTAAAATCCCCCTCCTCTAATTTTACTAACTAATCTGATTGGTCCCATGTAAATTTAGCATTCTTGTAATAGGCCCAAAACTTTAATTCTTCCCACCGTTTATAACATTTTGGAGAAACTGTGTATGCATATTTTGTCCTTGAACCACTAAATGTTTTTTTTTTTTTGCTAAAATTGGCTATTAGGGAATGTACATGAGAACTACCATGTCCCCTAGTACTTATGATTTGTGTAAAGTTTTTTTTAATTTTGGAAGCTTCTTTTTTCCTCATTTG
>JGI20166J26741_10190004_pt1 | contig 16940 bp, 10 predicted proteins | sample TergutCu122P5_FD_26741 | JGI IMG/M metagenome (IMG submission 26741)
CATTTCTGGCTTTACTAGGAGCTCCATATATATACAAAATTAGTAGCCTAAAGGTTAATATTATTAAATGGCAAGTGAAATTTAATCCGGTAGCCTAAGGGTTAAGAGTGTGTAAAATCAAACTTGGATCTCCAGACGTACGATAAAAGACATGCTATGTGGACTCATGTAAGAGGTGAAGTACAACTGATGTTCTGTTACTGTTCCCCTATGTGCTTGCAACATTCTGGAACTCTCATAAACTCCAAGTTTTACCATATAATATTCCTTACCATCTTGGTCCATGGGTTCTTCAACCTCCTCCTCATCATCATCACTTAGCTCTGGAGGCGGTCCTGGTGGCACACCAGGTGGCTTCTTAGGTTTGCTTGGTATTGCAGTATATGCTGATGTCTTCTTTAGAATTCCATGGGGTGGAGGTAAGGCAAGGCCTGGGGGGACTGGTAATGCAATCATTGGATGAGAAATAATGCTGGATAAAGGTACAGGCAGATCTGTTGGCAGAGGAATTTGAGAAGGCAGTCCCATGAATGCATTGGGATCATTTGGAAGTTGAAGTGTTGGCAACGGTATATCATCAACCTGAACTTGCTGTGCATGACGAACTGACTCTGCATAAGTCACCATGGCAATGCGACGTTTCTCATATTCAACCTCCATACGTTTCAGTTCTGCCCATTTGTCTGGATCATCTTTGTCCTGACAGTAAAACATCAAAAAAAAGTTCACATAGTAACAAATTTGAAGTATAACTGACATTCATAGTGTAAGTTATCTATTTACATAACATTAAAAATAAACTCCTGTAAATGTTATTAACACAGTTCATAATAAAAAGCCAATAAAGGTTGGTTTTAATAAAAGCCAGCATCATAGATGTGATGATGTGCAGTTTGGAAGCTAAGTAACAATATTTTGGAGAAACCTATTGGCCTCCATCTTCATGGTAGAAGAACAGTAGTAGGTTCCTCTGAAATTAAGTACCTGTCTACCAAATTACAGGCATCATATCTCAGAAAGTATAAATTTCCTAAGGTGCCACTAAGAGAATCTCCAATCAAACTGTGTTTTATGTTTCACATGCAGTTATACTGGTCAATGTTTCTAGATGTATAAACAATGAGAATTAAAGGGATATACCTCATAGTAGTAGCACAAAACAATTTATGTATTTAGGGTTGGACATGATGAATTACTGTAATATGAAGAATAACGTATTTTATTGTGCCACAAACATTTACTTTTAATTAAATGATCTACAGACATTTACTGTCCTATTACTTCAGAGTTTCCTGTAGCCTCTAGAAGACTTGCGGGCAGGTACGAAGGAAGTTCAATAGGTAAAGTTCCCTAATCATAAAAAGCAAATGAGAAGTCATTACAGTGTTACATGTAACTCATCTATTCCACTCAATTATCACCATTTTTCAACACAATCTCCAACTACATTGATAAATCTATCCCATCTTAGCATAAGTTTAAAAATTCTGTCACAATAGACATCGGCCTCTTCCATTTGCAACTGTTAACAGCCATTACTACTTCCTCATTATGTGGAAATGGTGACCTCCCAAGTGTGGCTTCAGTGGCCCCAACACATGACACCTGTGGTCTGAAGGTGCATGGTCAAACTATAGGATGCATGGTCCACAAGTTCCCAGTGAAACAAATGCAATAACTCCTGAGTCCAACATGTGCTGTGTGGAGTTACACTGTCACGCAGACGGATCACATCTCATGCCAGATGTCCATGTCTGTTCCTGCGAACAGCCTCTTGCAGTGATCACATCAGGTCTCATAAGGCATTCACATTGACTGCTATGCCCCAAGGCATGAATTCGATGTGGATGACTCCTATGCATCCCAGAAAAGAGATGCCACAACTTTTCCAGTGGACTGACAGACTTCAAATTATTTGCATCTCACAGAATTTGGGTGTTGCCACTGTATTTCAGTCTGTATTGTTTGAGGAGTGAAATGGTGCACCCATGTCTCACTGCCTGTCACTGTGGGTTCCAGGAACTCATGTCTTTCTTTAAACCATTAAAGATGTGAAACAGCTATCTAAAAATGCTGATTTTTTTGTGTTCTTCCATCAGAAATCTGGACAACTTCAGTGCAGTTGATAGATTTCAAATTGTGACTCATTTGTTGTACAAAATCAGTTCCTCCACTTGTGCTCCATTCACATCTCCATTGATGTAATTATGAAACAGTGCAATGATCATCATGGATATCCAACAATTTTACAATTCTCTGCACCATGTGCTAACATGCTGCACTCTCAATGTGCCATCAATGAACATCTGCCAACTGGTAATGAATTTAATGGGAAAAAAGTTTTGACCATAAAAACCAAATGACACTACAAATTTCATAATGTTCATCTTCCATAAAATTGGTACACATAGCCAAGTTTATTACCAACTAGAAATTCCACTCCTTCGAGAGGTTTTCTTGCAGTAGTTTATACTTATACTACTCTTCTCATATTATAATTTAACACAGTTTTAAGATAATACAATACAATGTTGTTCAAAAGTATATTGACATTAATATTGATTTTTTATGTTTCATATACATTTTTCCATTTACAATCAAAAAGCCACATAACAATGTTGTATATGTCCATGAATATTGTTGCTTCCTGAGGATGGCTATGGACAGTAGCAGAAATATGTAGGCATGCTTTTGAAATTTGAATACTGGTGCACTTAGTTGGTAATAAACTTATTTATACACACTACAAACTTATTTGTAGTGTGTTACTGTCACTGCACATCAATTTTTGCCCTGAACAGCACCTCACTGACTGTTTATTTCACCATGTGTTCCACGTTACCCCTGCTACAAGTGCTACCTCCTACCAAAAATTGAAGTGCTTGATTAACGCAAATATTACAGGCTAGCAACCTTACTTACTGAACATACCTGGGAATGGAAGGGTGGGTGGGGGGGAACAGAGTAGTAGACATCAGTAGTGGAAGGTAAGATTCTGAGAACAAGGTCTGATATCTTGTGAAAAGTATTAACTCTACATTACTAAGGAATTTACGACCATACTACACAACATTTTTTAATGTTACAAGGCCAAACTTGCTACGGACCATCACATTCATTACTAGACTATGCATAATTTTACCTTGTGGTTTATTCAGCATTAGTGGCATTTATCACAGACCCTCTCAAAGTACTAACACTGTATCTACAGTACAGTTATCAAAGTTACCTCTTAGTAACCAACTGTATAAATTCTGCAGTTAGGTCAGATGAGATTTGGGACAGGTAAAACAGCACATACTTGGCAATAATATGTCTTACCCATAGGTTTTTACTGATCTCTGGAATTTTATTTTCCATCATCATTCTCAGATGGCAGGGGTTAGTACTTCTGTTCCATTTAACTAGTCTGACAAAACTGTTTCCTCATAATATACTGTTTTTGTGTTCCCAGCCTCTGATTCCCAAAAAAAAATAGTTGGTCAAAAGTGCTATAACAAATTTCATGCCACCACTGCCGGCAGACCATACAAAGGTTTAATTTAGTTTAAAACTGAGTTCAGACTGTCACAGAATATTTAAAACTTACCACATATACAAATGATTGAAGGGGGGGGGGCAAAACCTTAAGGAAGTTTTTAAAAAACTTATAACAGGTTTTAACTTTGACAAAGCATTAACAGCCGTATCCAACAACAATGCTGATTGCCTCCAGTGCTATTATATAGACACACTATCTGACAAGTAGTGTTCATCACTTCCCATCCACCTGTCTATCACATCGAGGTATCCCACTCAGCCATTTACCTACAGTGAAGTGAAACAGGGGCAGGAAATGACAAAGAATATTTGTTATACAAAAAAAGACATGCATACTGGGAATTCATTACTTGTTCATATTACATGACACCAAATCTAAATGCTGTTATACTTACATACATTGTCATCACTCGTTCAAGAGTTTCTTTCAATTTCTTACGCTTGTCTTTTAAAACTTTCTCATTTAATGGTGGTGGTTGCAGCACATTATATTCTGCAAAACAGAAACACAAACATTTCAATTATAAACAACACTGTTGTATTAACCACACCCTCTATCATTATTATGTTATTCACACAAATGTGTTACACCAACTATGGCAGTAGACCAGCTGCATTAAGATATTAAAATATATTACATTTCAATATATATTTTAAATAATAGAACCATGTAAACATAACACAAGGAGTGAGTTATGCCTAGATTATAAGTATGAATGCTGCTGAACACATAACATAGTAACGGTACAGGAACTTACATGAAGAAAGAAAGACATGTGTGACTTCAGTCTTTGTCTGAAGGTAAAATACCACTACATATCATGTGCTGAAAAACTGTACAAGCAGATCTTGTTTTATGCCAGAGTTACATTCCTGAAAAACATTGCACAAATCCAAATCGTGCAAACCAAACACAAAATTCCCTTTTAAAACAGTGTATTTCCTGGTGGTTTAGGGATTAACAACCTCATCCTACTTAGTGTATGAATATACCACTAGTGGACATATGTACCGGACCTGCAGAGTATATATGTTCTGTATACAGTATATATACATTTCTATACAATATATTTATTGTCTAATGAAATAAAAATGTAAGAGGCTCACATCCATACTTTTTGGTACAGTTCATTCCAACAGGACTGTGGTAGTCTTGCTACACAAAAAACACTTTAGTTCCTGACTCAGCACTTTTTGTAATTCTAAAAGCATGATCACCAGTTATGCATACGCTACCATGAGCGAATCTAACATTACAGCATATGTTAACAATTCATTCACTTTTCAAGTCTGCTTATTATGTCTAATTTCTTGTCAGTACCAACTATCTTCCATGAATTGTTCACTTGAATTGTTCTAGGTGATGCAGGTTTACATTTCTGACCCATTGTGATAAAATAAGCCAAGGCTATTGAAGGAAGAACTATAACAGCAGTGTGAATATTATCACCAATGTAATCAATCCATAAACGTGACTGATGACATGACAGTGATGTCATGTCCTGCTAGCCTCCAAGACAATACAAGACAAGTCCGGCCACAGATCGTCTATGCCAAATTGAGTTAAACTTACAATCATCAGATATCATCTGTGCCAAATCGTGTTAAAATTAAAATAGTCACGTAAATTTGAGAAACGGTGTAAAGTTTCAAATTACATTAAAGCAAAATTGTGGCAAAAGAAATCGCATAAGAGGAGACTTGCCTATATAACACACGATACGCTCTGGAAAGATCAAAAACTAAACCACAAAATACTGTAAAACTCCACTTTCCTATCTGCTTGTGTTGTTTCATGAGCAGCATTGTTAGAAATATATGCAAAATGAGCACACTTATAGTCAACAGTGTTCATACAATGAAGGCATCCCTTCATTAAAAGCACATCACCTGGCCTAATCATAATTATTCTTCAGTTGGCACAAATTCTTTCACTGATATTTTATGTTCATGAAATATATGTAGCCCTCTACAGTACAAATGGAAAAATCCAGTTTCTCATACATAACTGTTGCTTTTGGTTAAACAGAAATCCTTTTAGAATTCATGCAGCTGAAAACAGAATAAATGGCAGGATCGGAAACAACCAAGTAGCTGCAAAAGGAGAAAATGAATTATAAGCACTGCTGTCTTTACGCTCAGAAGGAAACAGGAACACAGCAATACATATATACTAGTAATGAACCTACATGGCAGTCAATTGAAGATCTTACATGATGCACACGGTTACATAAAAAAACAATGCCTTTATTCATGTTTATTGCAAATAAAACATAAATGGCAAGTAAAGCAGTTATGTAAAATAACTGATAATAATGCTTGGACAAGCATCTGAATTTGTACAGATATATAAATACAGTTCACTCTACAGAAAATGATACCAAGTAATCTTATAAAAAGGGTCTCGGCTGGTTTGTGCTTTTACCGATAGCTGACCGCATTAAAAGTAAAACTTTATCTTTTTTTCTGTTTTAGAGCTTGATGGACACTTTCCAAAAGGGTTTTACATGACATAAATATCAGGGACTGGTTTGAACATTTATGTTAAGTATACATGATCATCTAACATCTAGAATAGAAAAACATAAATCACCTACATCATGATACAATGCCAGTGTTACCAATGACTTTAACAACAAAGTAAACTTACCCATTTGATCGATTTTTTCCATTTCTGCAATAAGCTGAACTGGATCCTTTCCCTTTAAAACAGCTGCCCGTACCATTTGTCTCTGTTTTTTGTTTTTCTTTAACTCTTTCTTGCGAGCTTCCTTCCCTGAATTAAAATCACAGTTTGGTAATACAAAATATACTTTAAATATCAACAACTTTGCTTAAAGACTAACATGCTACATATTGTAGGTTATGTTCCGTTTACTTACTCGCTTGATCTGTTGGGTTCATATACTTCCCACTTTTAGTAGTATTAATTGAACGTCGACCCATTTTTCTGATTTAACTCTTACTATACACTTACTAAAATAGTAAAAGGGGATTTTCGTGCATTAACACTCAATAAACGCACCAACTAACACAGTTACTAGGACACGCTCATACCGATGCACTCATATGCTGTCAACACCCTTTTATTCCTCCCTGGAACACCCGCTACATTTAAATCACGAACATAAGAATTACTTCAATTCCATGACAGCGGAATTTCAAAAGATTGGGTAGAGCGAATAAAACACCAGATAAATGCCAAATGTTCACAATCATTAACACGGATTAAAAAACTTTCTACACAGCATTAAAATTCCCGATGTTTTAATTGGTACACCTTCCGAATTTCATTTGTTCCCGTAGTAGTACTGGGTCAAAGATTAGCTCTGTTGGACACCCTGCAATACATTATTAATAATAATGAATCGTAAATATTATCAATCACATATATTTTTTAATCGACCCGTTATCAGCATTCTATTGTTTTGGAAATAAAACTACTTGGACGTCACGACAGAACACCTGATGACGCATGCGTGTACCGAACGTACAAATGCAACTTAAATGTGTGCACGCATACAACCTGGAAGAGTTAAACGATAAACTGACATTATTCGACGTACTCGGTTAGAGTTTTTCAAATGCTTAAGCTTCGGAATTCCATATAGCTAATTAATGTTCATATATATATCTACATTCCATTTTCCCTGTTCCCTCATTGGACAGTTTAGAATGTTGGCAGCAATATCCACGGATTTTTACGTCTGTGAACTGTAGGACTCGGGTGTTTCAAAGAAAGTAAACTATTGTGAAGGTACAACGAGTCTCTGGCAACAAGGTAACGTAGCGCTTCAAGCGGTCAAGATGTAGTTACTCGTTGCCAGTATGGCTCAGTGGCCGTAAATAGCACAGATCATCTAGTATATAGTATATAGTAAATAGTACTCCAAAGAAAAGCTAGATCATCTGTGCTTGTTGGTTCACATGGGAGTCGCGTGCGAATTGAGTGACGGGCGCAGGAACTAACGACCTGTGGATGACAGTAGCTGGACAACGCGTTGAAGGCAACACCAACAATTGTACATACGTTGTTCATATTACAAATGGAGCACAGAATAGGGTTTGAAGGTGACATCACGTTGGTTTCAGTAGTATATGTCAGAGGGGTCATTGTAAAGCACTAGGTACAGGAGAGCAATTGTGATGGTAGGAAGAAGTGTCTGACATATGAAACACCATAACAAATCCATGTCTACTTAGGCATCAAGGTCTACAGCAGTACCATACAGCCCAGGATCATTCCCTTGCTCATCATGCTGTGAAATTACGCTTGTGATGTAATTTCAATAGACTTCCAAATTCATCACGTGGTCGTAAACGTAAACGTTTTATAAATTGTATTTTATTATTTAATGCTAAGATTCTCCTAACACCGTGTATATTGTGTTAGATAGTATGTATGAGACAATGTCCATATTCACAGGATTGTATCCTAATCTGGATTTATGGAATGCAAATAAATTACGTTACATTACATATGTTTTTATACTGATGAAATCTGAAACCAGCAACTGTTCCTTATCTCGTTTCCGAAGTTTCTCTGAGAGGCAAAATATGAAACAAACTGTACGCAATTCAAAGAAGCTATCTCTAAACACATACTGCTCATTTTGTACTTCACTTTTCCCAACGTGCCATTTCTATTTGTACTTCTGTAGTATTTACATTTTTTGGCGTTGGATTGGCGGGGCCCACATACGTGAGGATTTATAATGCGGTCTGGGAAAGGACTCTATAGTCTCTACATAGTTATGATTGTTCTAGAAGGAGAATCTGGGTCAATCTTCAAGGCCTGCCAGAAGATGAAGGTAATATGGCTACATGGAAAACGTCTGTACCCATGCATGAGTTTAAACGATCAAAGACCCGGAAGAATAAATATTAATATTTTACATTTTGCGTACATTAGATTATTATCCATTACACACTAAATAAATACAGTTATTGTAAATAAATGTATGTCATTATTTTACATAACATTTTTATAGGAGCCGAAAAAATTCGGATAAAATATGGCGCATAAATCTTCTCCTTCAGAAAGTGGTAAATTAGTTCGTACTGTCTGCCGTTTGTGGCGCTGGTAAGTTTCCCTGGTAATTGTGTCATCCGCAGGTAGCATTTTTGCGGCGACTTGCAGATGTGAAAACCTGGACCAGTTCACGCAATTCATTGCAATCGTCGCAACATGGAATGGAATTTCGTTTACCTACCGACTAAAGGGGACAGAAGAGACCAATCCACTTTCTACCAATCAAGCCCGCACGTCAAGACGAGATGACGTGCCGGCTAGAAAGGACGCTCCGAACGTCTGTACCCCGGAGGTATGATGAGATTTATGGATTAGGTAGGACAGGAAGTTTGCGAACATTAGCTTATAGGGGAGGCCATCTATCCAAACGGTAACGAAGGCTTTGGCAACGTCGAGGAAAACCGCGCCTGTTAGCCTCTTTTCACCAAAGTTCCTGGTTAGTCTGTCAACAAGGTGGGCCACTACCACGGTATTCTATGTCTGGGTCGAAAACCAAACTGCTAATCCCGCATCAGCCCGCGCTCACTTAATTCATGTAAGATCATAGTTAATAGGATCTTTTCAAATAATTTACCAATTGTGTCCAAGAGATTAATGGACCGATAGGATTCCCGGGTTTAAGGATGGAGATCACCCAAGCGTGCTTCCACGCTGTAAGAAAGTGATGGGGGCGGAGAACCGCATTGAAAATCTGAGCGAGGAGGGATGCCTTTCGCTGGGGAAGATGCTTCAAGGCCCTGTTCGGGACACTGTTTTTGACCGGAGAATTCCCTACCTTGAGACTCATGCATCTTCCTCAACCTCGTTAGGGTTCGCTGGCAGGGGTCAGGAAGTAAGACCTCAGCGCCACTTCAACCATTTCAATAATTGCCGAGCCCGAAGAAACGGTCTTCGACTGAAACTGAGTCACCAGTCTGTCGGATAGGGCTTCAGCTTTTTCAGGGTTTAAGAGGGCGATTCCCCGCGGGGTGACCAGGGGGGAGACGGAGTAGGAACTCTCATCACACGTGTGGCCATTCTTCACATCGATTGGTCTTCGGCATCGAGGGATTCGAGTGTCGCACTCCACTGGTCTTTCCTCCACTCGTGGCGGGTCGTCACGTGGGGGACTGTTGGAAGGTGCTAGAGCTGTTAGAGCCTTCAGAACAGCGCCGGAGAAGTTCTTGCCGCACGTGTCGATTTCCATCTCGTCGTGCAATTCCGGATTGAACGAAATTTGGTCTTCCAAGTTTTCGAAGTTTCCCCAGGCAGTGAGCCTTACGTCTTGGCGATCCACTGGGCGATAAATGTATGAGGGTCACGCAGTGTCAATGAGTACCGGGAGTTGGTCCGAGCTCTGGGCAGAGCACGAAGTCAGATGCACCGGGGATGGAGTTTTCTTGGTTATCACGATGTCCAAGACATCGGGAGTATCGGAGGGAGTGTAAGCATTCGTGTTTGGTGTCCAATGATCAGGCAGGCATAATCACGTGGGAATTTTTCCCAGCTCGTGCTCAGCCGTGAGTTCCAGTCCGCAACTTTAGCGTTCAGGTCGCCGGCATCAAGACCGGAAAACTACCGATGAAATAGGCGATCAGATCCGCTCCGATCAGTGGGCGGGAAGGCGAAAGTTTAGCCGCAAGGATTTTCACCGGGTTGCCGGCAAATATGACTTTAATGGCAGTACCTTCCAAATGGGTCAGGCCCGGAACGGGCACTGAGCGGTGGACTATACAACCAGTACGGCTGTACCGCTCCCTGCTGTCGGTCTGTCTGTGCGATGGCAGACATAATTAGCAAGCCGGAAGGCTTGTCCAGTATTAACCAATTGTTCACCTAAGAAACTTGCGTCGACAGCGTGCTGTTGATAAAATTTTCGAATTCAAGTTTCCTGCTGCACACTCCCTCCGCATTCCAGTAGGACAGGCGCGGGACTTTATCCCGCTCCGTCCTCCTAGGGCGTACTGCCATATTCAGTGACGAACAGGATAACGGTCTTCAGGCTTGCACGCGGGCGGTCTTCCGCTGTGGGGGTGGAAGACATGGACATGAGCAGCAGACGAATCAGCTCCATACATGCTTGGAGGGGAAGGTGGTCGAGGATATCAGAGATGTCCTCGAGTGGGGAAGTGTTAAGTTGAGCGGTTACCAGCAGGTTGGTTGTTGTGGGTTTGCCAGTCGCGCTTTTGACACTCGCGCCTGCTTTCTTCTTTGGCTTTGCAGTAGCCGGTTTAGGGCCTGCTGCAGGTTTATGTTCAGGCTTCTTAGACCTGGCCGTCCTCCTTGTGGCGGTAACTATAGGCTGCTTTGGCGTCTCCTTGACCGGCTGATTAGAACTACTGGGATTTGCGGTACGAATGGTGGCCTTGACGCACCCCCCCCCTCGAAGACATGGTTCCACCTCTCACCCAGATCCATCTGCTCGGCAGAGGGCTCGGTCTGCGTAGCTTTCGGAGCGACAGTGTGATCTGTGGAGGCGCTATTTTGGCCACGCTTGGGCGCCTGCTTTCTAAAGCCACCCTCACCTCCTTCCGCTTAATAAAGACCCGGAATATGGCCGTGTGGTCCGTCTTGGAGCTACAGCGCTGGGAATGTCCCGGGTGGCATGCAATCCACCAGAGTTGTGGGGCCCCCCACACGCGATGCACCGGGGAGCGTACCCGCAGTTAAGCTGCGTGTGTCCAAAACGCTGGCAGCGTTTGCATTGCAATGGTTCCTTTGGAGCCACGTACAATCCACCGTCACTCGCCAACTGCAGAGCGCGGTGAGTGATTGCACTTTCGACGCCTCGGCCCCTCGCGCCACCGATAGAGTAAAGGGAGTGGCGGGAGACTGTCCTTAGCTGGGGCCTGTTCGCGTTGGCCGGATCGGAGCTGCGTAATTCCCCGGTTACTAATGTCGAGGGATTGGAGCCCCTCTCGGACGACGCTCTCAGGCATTCCCCTTCCCTGTGCCTCTTGTTGGGACGCTTTTCTGCAGGTAAGCAGGTGTTTGTCACCGGGGCGGAAGTAGTGGTGGCACCCGGCTTGTCCCTCAGAGGCCCGGACATGTCGTAAGACTTGCGCCTAGAGGTTGTCTCGGAGGAAACATCTGGTCTGGGCGGTTCCGATCCCTTGGCTGTGGGATTTAGCGACCCACTTGGCTTGATCGTGACGACGGACCCGGCCAATACAGCTGTGTACGTCTCCCCTCCCTCGGGGAGGGGGAGAGGCCGATTTGCCAGCTGCGGACTGCAGCTTGTTCGCCAGGGAACACAGGTGAAATCGCCCGGCAGGGTCGCGGACCCAGTCCCAGGCGCCAGACGCCTGTTGGCGAGCTGGAACGAATCGCCCGAGCTTGCCAGTTCGTTGGCTTTTCGCTTGCCCGCAAGCTGGACGGATGGTCCTTGGGAGGCGTTGAACTCAACTCAGGGCATGGTTCTGCGGTTCCCGGTAGTCACCACTGGCTTCTTCTTCCTTCGAGACTTTAGTGCCTTCGTGTACTCCTTGAGGAAGGCGGGGGAAAGCTCCAGCATAGATATAGCCTCAATAAAGACTAATTCTTCCTGCCTCAGCATGATGCTTGGGTAGGGGCTCCTCTTGGCGATGGCAGCTGAATCGCTGTGAAGCGAGACGGGGTGTGCGGATTAGGACTGCTCCCCTTCCTCGCACTCTTCAATCAAGTCGCTGGTACTAGCTCCTTCTAAATCTTGCTTCAGGAATCAGAAGCAGTTGTTGATATCATTCTCTTCTGACCCAGTCTTCTTTTCTGTCCTGTTCTGCTCTGCTCAAAAAAGTCTACTCTGTGAAAAAATCAAAATCCATCCAAATCATATGTCTCTCTGGCTGTAGCTTGGAGGGGCCTGTTTGTATTCTGTGCTCCAGCTGGTCTGCCTGCTTGGCTGTTGGTTAGCCGGCAGAATTTGTGGGAGTGGTCTGGTGAATGACTATCGATTGCTGGGTGCTGATTTTCCATGGATAGGCCGTCTTGCTAGAGCAGATTGCTGCTTGGTTCGGTGCAAGGAGCAGAGAGAGAGAGAGAGAGAGAGGAGAGAAAGAGCTGCTGTGAGGAAAGGTGGTTTTTGTGTATGTGGGGTGTTCCCATGTTCCCACATGTGTTTCTGAAATGATAGGTTTCTTCAGGTTTCAGCTTTAGGAAGTTGTAGCTACATTTGATCTTCCCCATCTCCTTGTATGTACTTACAACCTTGTCCTAAAACATGATGTAGCTAATGTGGAGTGTGAGATTACTGCGAATGGTGAGCAACTTACTGGTACTACTAAGTAGGAAGACATATTGAAGTTGTTGGAATTTGCAAGACGTATTGTGTAGCGCCTGCTGCTCTAAGTTTCCTGAAAGAGTGCAATGAAGTTTAGCTTCTTTGTGCCAGTTGCAAGGAGTGCAGTGGCAGCAGCTATCAACTCTCTGGCAACAGTAGGTAACGACAACTACGCTGTTAGTTGGAATGATATATAGGCTTATCTGCAGTGTTGTTATGTGGTGCAGGTTTTTGTGGAAATTTTAGCAAATGTGTGAAGATGAGACAAGTGCATCAGAGTGCTGTGGGATTAGGTCCAAAAACAATGATCCCTCAGTGAAATATGAGTAATTCAGTTTCTTTTTATGTTGTCATGACTATCATAAATTATTAGTATGTCATAAGGAACCTCACTTCTTGAACATTCGTCATTATCTTTACGTTGTCATATATTTTCTTGTATCTAGACATGTTGCTGGAAATTGATTTTTGCATTGCTGTTTGTAGTGTTTTGTGTATTGACACTTGTATGATGCCGAGATTGCTACAGATTTGCTGTATTAGTGTTGCGTGTACTGTGAAGAAAATTTCTCCACCATAAATTAAATTTTTTCAGGATACAATTTTAGTAGAACTTTTAAATTCTTCATATGTAGCACCGACCTTAAAATGTGCATTTGTACTGATAATGGTTCATTTCCTAAGTTTGTTTGTAACAATGTATGAAACACGTTGTACAGCCTTAGTCGAAAAACTATGTGATATTAAAAGCTGTCTGTGAAAAACATATTGCTATACTATATTTCAGTTTCCTCAATGTGCCATTTTCATCGATGTTTCAGTTGTTCTTAATATTGTGCGGTAAAGGATTTGAAGTACTCACACTGGTGAGGATTCATAATTAGGTCTGGGCTAGGACATCATATAATCTGGTTCATGGTTACGAATGTTCCGGAGGAGCATTCTGTGTTTATTTTCCAAGGCTATTGGAAAATACAGGAAGTATTTTCTGAATGAAAACTCTGTACCCACCAATCTGATTACATGGTCCCATAGCCCGTAACTCTTCTTCTTCTTCTTTTACTGATGTTACAACCCACTGTGGATTTTAGCCTTCTCAGTGAATTTCTTCCATTCTGCCCTTTCCTTACATAATTTTATCCACACTCTTATTCCCATTATCTGTATATCTTCTTCGATGTCCTCAATCCATCTTTTCCTTGGTCTTCCTCTGTTTCGCCTACCTGTTGGTTTCCACTGTAGTACTCTTTTAGGTAACCTTTTTCCTTCCATCCGCATCATGTGACCCACCCAAGCCATTCTTTTGCTTTTTACAAATCTCACTATATCTGCATTTTTTATTAGGTCGTTCAGCTCGTAATTCATTGTGATTCTCCAGAATCCATCTTCATTTCGCACTGGACCAAAGCTTTTTCTCAATATTCTGCGCTCAAATATTCTAAGATATTTTTCATCTCCGTTTGTTAAAGTCCAGGCTTCGCATCCTTAAGTCACTATAGGTCTTACTAAACTTTTATATATTTTTAGCTTTGAACTTCTATTTAACGCTCTTGATTTCATTAATTTCCCATATGCATAGTAGCAATGGTTTCTGCTAAGGATCCTGGCTTGGATTTCACTACTGGTGGAGTTGGTTTGATTCAATTGTGATCCTAGGTAGTTGAATTGTTTCACGTGCTCAAATTCATATTTTTCACAACGCAGGTGATCACTATTACTTGCTGCGCTCGTTACAGCCACGTACCTGGTCTTATTTTCATTAATTCAGAGACCTCTTTTTCTTGCTTTGCTGTCTATGTTGACTAGGATATCTTTTAAGGCATTTTTATTTCTGCCCACTATTGCCACATCATCAGCATATGCTAAAATTTGTATACTTTTTGTTTCTATATGACCAATGACGTTTGTTAATCTTCTGAAGTATTGCCTCTAAGACTACGTCAAATAATATAGAAGACAGTGCATCATCTTGTCTCACACAATTGGTAATGGGAAAGGTGTATGTATATTGGTTATCAACTCTTATGGTTGCCTTGGATCCAGCCATTGTCACACTTATGAGTTGGACCAACTTCTTTGGTATAAACCCGGAACTCTATAATTTTGAATATTATTTCTGTGCTTTTTCCATGCACTGTATCACTCTTTATTACAAACCAAACACATGCATGTACTAGCAATAAATATACATTATTGTTTGACCTTACATTTTAAACTGTGCAGAAATATGTTCGGAGAAGATATAATGTAAAATAATAAGGCATATTGCCTAATAAGTGTATGTAGTTGGTTTGTAATAATTTTGAAGTTTGCTGTTTATTTCAGGGCAATTATGGGATAATAGAGTTGCAGAAAAGTGGGTGTGGTGTAGTAGCAATTTGCTTTACCGATCTCGTGCTACATAGTTCGATGAATTACTACCAGGAGCATACCACTAAGTCATGCCGGCTACATAAGTGCGTCGCAGCCGCTTTTAGCGCTAATTTCACATGGCCACGGAGTTTCCAATCAGTACAAAATATTCATCTGTGATCTTGTATCTCCGACTGCCAGGGTTAGTGCATAAGTGAGATTGCTGTCAATAAATATGGGTGACGGAGAGAGGCAGCCCTTGCTCCAAAATGAAAGTAGTACTATATACACTAATAATTCGGGCGATTTTGGCCCAGGTACGTTGTAACATTTCTTTTGCGCTAAACATAAGTATTGGTATATTTTTGAGAAATGCGTTATAATCTGCATGGTATGATCACATGACTTGCCTTTCGTTGTCGAATCCAATACGTTATGATTTAGTTTTCGTCAGTGATTGTTCTCCGTAATGTAAAGTTCTCGTTTATGAATTAGGACAGCAAGCAACGGTTTCCCCAATAGGCCCTGATGAGTTACCGCCACCATATACTGCTGCAACCCAGGGTGGTGTGCCGATGGTAACCTGCAGAGTATGTCAGGCCATGATTGATATCTCGGGTAAACGTGATCAACATGTGGTTAAATGTGGACAGTGTAATGAAGCCACTGTAAGTAAACATGATTTCTCTTCTTTGTTGTAAAGGGGAAAATTGTATTCATCATGTAACATTTTACATTGTAACTTTTAGCCAATTCGGAATGCTCCTCCAGGCAAAAAGTATGTGAGGTGCCCGTGCAATTGTTTGCTGATTTGCAAGAGTTCATCCCAGAGAATTGCTTGTCCACGACCAAACTGCAAGCGGATAATTAATCTTGCCCCAAGTCCTGTAACGCCACCTGTGCCCACACTACCCGGAATGTGCCGTGTGGCCTGTGCACATTGCCATGACACATTTTTGGTAAGAGAAACTAAAGAAGAAATTTAGAAAGAAGAATTAGATTTAAAATGTAACACAATTGTAATGTTCATTTCTATTTGCAGTTCAACACACTGAATAATGCACTAGCCAGATGTCCACATTGCAGGAAGGTGTAAGTATAGTGTTTACTTATTTATTTTGGTAAATTTGATGAGATTGTTCTTAATTCACATAGCATTTGCATTTTGATTGCAGTTCATCTGTTGGACCAGATTTTGCACGTAGCAGAGGAATAATGTTCATCGTTATTGGTCTTCTGTTCTTGGCAGTTGGAATTGGTGTAACGGTCTGTACATGGAGAAACCTTTCTTTAACATTGGGCCAGTACTTGTGCTGTTTTAAGAAGTTTAAGTTTCAGTGCAAAAATGCATGTAGTTGTGTCTTTGTTACAATTCCAAGTGTTTGACCATTATTTCAGCATGACATGAACCAAGCATGGTTTCACAATTTTTCAGTGTCTCTCAAGGCAGATGCTAGGACAGTGCCTATAAATAAGCTGTTAGTTGTCTTCTTACTCTTCCCTGCAAAACAGTCACAATAATCCACTTATGTCATTCAGGCACAATGAATCAGGGGCTATTCACTGCAGTTGTGTCTGTTTAGCATTTTAGCAAACAGTTTTCATCACTTCATATCGAAGCACAATTATGTTAAATGGAACCAAATTTTTTGTGGTAGTATAGACTGTATTTCTGATGGATGTGATTCCCACAACTTTCATGCAAGTAGGTTTGCAGTTATCTCCGCCAAATCTCACATGTACTTCTTGGTGTCACATAATGCCTGATAAGGGTAGGGT
>JGI20166J26741_10191115_pt1 | contig 16936 bp, 8 predicted proteins | sample TergutCu122P5_FD_26741 | JGI IMG/M metagenome (IMG submission 26741)
GCAAATGCAAAGTACTTACTGGTTAGAGAAGGTGCTGAAAATGATCTCCTTGTACGTCAATGCACTTTTGTGCATGCTGCAGCATATTGTCATACATGCGATGCAACTCAGTGGTGTCAATTCAGAGAATTGACACCGCTGATTTGCATCGCGTGTATGACAATATGCTTTAGCATGTGCAAAAGTGCATTGACTTACAAGGAGATCATTTTCAGCACTTTCACTAACCAGTAAGTACTTTGCATTTGCATTTGTTTAATATCCTGTACAGATTCTGAGACCTACGCCCACATTGGTCTATGAGACAGCAGGCCGGTTTTTCGTGCACCATTCTGTATTAAGTGAATAGTTGCCAGATTTTTTAATTCACATTTATGTTGCTTCACTCCACTAGGTGCTTATTGACAGATTATGTTTGCAAGAGTTGAGGATTATCTACTATTTCTTTGCTGATGCATAATGAAATGCCATTTCAGGTCATTTACCGTTGGTAACCTTTTTCTCAGGGTTTCACGAAACACGCATATCTTTTTTTTTTCTTTCCTCCTCCTATATTTGGACTTTTTGGGGTTCAGAAACGCCTGTTTGTTGCACACATTAAAGTTTTACATTTCACATGTGCTGTGCTTGATCCATACGAGTATAATGGTTTGGAGCATTTATTAGACCAGGAGTCCTCATCTTAACATAGCAATTTGTTTTCCAGTCAGTATTTGTGCTGTGAAATGGTGTTGAGAAACACTGGAAACAAAATTCTGTTATATCCTAAAATTCTCAGATATTTCACTAAAAACATCTACTGCCATCTGACCACTAACAAACACTTTGAAGTCCTAAATGTTTTATTCAGGGATTTATATTTATGCTTGAAAATATATGACATTTGGGACCATGTTTTCCACAACAAATTTAAAGCAGGAAAACTATTCTGGGCAAAATATTATACTTCAGAGCTGTGTACTGGAGAGTATTGCTGGAAGTACTGAGAGTTTTCTTTTATATGGAACTGTGTTTAAAATATGTTGCAAATGTTTTCCTTAAATATCTTTATGGCAGTTTGTTTCCTCATCTAGTGGAAAGTTAACATTGCATTCTTTTGTGTGCTTTCTAACTTCACATCTACTTTGATATGTGTGTGTATTTTTAAGTTCAAGTCATAGTGTTATATATACATGTGTAATATCTAAAGATGTGTCTGCTGATAGCACAGTTCTCAATACTTTCTGTGACACATGTTGCAAAATAATGCTAACTACGTCACTGTACCATGTTAGGCGCTACTGTCACTGATGTCTGTGGCCACATTTTCTTTATTTCTTTATTATGTTGTTGTGTTGTCACAGGCATATTTGATACACATCACATTTCAAGACTTGGTTTTACTGTAACCATTATTCTGAAATATTTACTTGGTATTTTGACATTGGTGGTAAACCATTTCCACTTATCTTAAGTAAATGTAAAAAGGTATCAGTTAAAGCACACCACCATGCCTGAAGTTGTGTAACAGAGTCAGCTCCCATAATGTCATGTACTTGACACGGTGGCCAGAGTCAGCATAATACTGGTGTTATAATGAACCATTTTTACTCAGATAATTATTCCTGGTTCCAACTAGAATTCACTGTTATTGACATAAAATAACTGACTCAATTCAAGCATGATTGGAATAAATGTAAGATTGTCTGCTGTAGTTCTCAGTCATAATACAGGCAGGTCTCACTTTACACCAAGGTCAGATTCCTGAAAAATGTCATGCAAATCAAAATTGTGACAATCAAGCACATAATTTCCATTTAAAACACTGTTTTTCCTGGGGGTTATGGGATTGAAAGTCTCATCCTATGTAGTGTATGACTGCGCCACTAGTGGACATACAGACCTGTAGAGTATATATGTACTATATATACAATGTATATATATATATATATATATATATATACACACACACACACATACAATGTATATATATATATATATGTGTGTGTGTGTGTGTCTGTACAGTATATATATGATTTTTTGCAATATGTTTGTTTATTTCTAATGCAATAGAAATGTAAGAGACTTATATCCAAAGCGTTAGGTACAGTTCATTCTGTTAGGACTGTGACAGACTCACTATACAAACACTTTAGTTCCTGACTAAGCACTGTCTGCAATCTGTCAGCATTGTCACGAATTTTATGTATGCTAATATGAGCGAATCTAACAGAAAGGCGTATGCCAACAATTCATTCACCTTTTTCAAGTTGGCAAATAACATTTAATTTCTCTTCATTACTATACTAATTGTCTTTCACCAGTTATTTACTTGGATTGCACTAGGTGATGTAGATTTACATTTGTTATTCATGTTAGTAAGAAAGTCAGTGCTGTTGAAGAGGAAACTAAATGAGAAGCATGATTATAACGTAAACATAATCAATCCATACATGTGATTGATGGCATGACAGTGACGGCACATTGTGCAAGCCTCCTACAGACGATAAGTGCGCCTGTGGATCATCTATGCCAACTAGTGTTAAGCCGAAAATCATCGCACAAATTCGAAAAGTGGCTTAATTTTCAAGTTGCATTAAAGCAAAATTGTGCCAAAATAAATCACGTAAAACGAGACCTGCTTTGTGCATATACAGAAAGAGAAGTCCTGAAATGTTTTGAAATAAGGCTCAGAAGTAAAATTCAAAAAGGATTCCAGTCTTCTGGGACATGATGCAGAATCACATCCCACAAGACTGGAATTGTCAATTAAATTGCTTTGATAATCTCAAAACTCACAAAGTTTAAAAACTTCCTCATTGCCTGTGCTTATATATCTACATGATTAGAGCTGTTGTTGATGCCATTAGATTGTAAGGTATGTATTATAGAATATGGTTGTAGCATCCTGCTGCACTTCTTGATGAATCAGTATTCATACAGATGGCGATGAATGATAATGATGACCCAACACAAACACGTCTTGTGCTTCTTTGAGGTGTGTGCATGATATGGAATAGATGGTGGTTGAATGTGTGCGCTGTCTCCCAAACTGCTTCATGATTGGATGAAACTTTGTATTGGTGGTGCACACCAAAATTGTTAGGCAAACTTCATTCCAGTTTACATTCTTCTGTTACAGCTGCTACTTTACATGTGGGGGGATAAATTAATTTATCACTTCTTTAAAATAGAAGTCTTAGGGACACTTTTCTGTTCTAAAAATTAATGATAATTCATTTAGTGTTTCGTTGAATTTTCTAAAATTCAAACAGAACACATTTGAAAAGTTTGTGTTTATTTTCATTGATTATGATTTCACACATTTGTTATATTGCAATTGAAGTTTATCTGTGTGTTTCACATCTTTCACTGTTGAAGTGGGTGTATGTAAGAACTGTATGAGCAGTTGAAATTCCTACACAGACAGTACTGTTCTTGAAGGTTTGAATCTTCTGCAATTTTATGCCATGTTGATTGGTTAGAAGTAACTGTTGTTTATCATTGAAAACGGCATAACATTCCCAAAGGCTTCAACAGCGTAGCTTCTGAGACCCTCAAATGTAGTGGATATATTCATATCATCTTTGGCTGCACTAAGAGAGCTCTCCTTGCGACAGTGAAGACCTGATTATCATAAGACTCTCTGATTCTGTTGTGTTTAACTTTTTCTTATCCTGAAAGCTATATCATATAGCTTAAGTCTAATGTTTATCTTAAACTTGCACAGTGTTTGAAATTGTGGTTGTTTAAATTTTCTAACTAGATGGTGAATGTGACAGGAATTGTGTGTGTGCACGCATGTGTGCGTGTTTGCAATGTGTGTGTGCGTGCGTGTGTGTGTGTGTGTGTGTGTGTGTGCGCGCTTGTCCCCACACAGGATTCTGGGAAATGTTTGTAGCTCAGAGAAATTTTTAACTCGGTTAATTTTTGACATTGATTGAGAATATTTAAAAGTTACGTCCAGTAATGGTTTCATGCAGAATAAAATTATCAGTGTTTTGATACAGACCTTACTATCATTTGCAAGAAAAGAAGAAGGATACTGTACATAACCTGGAAATCTCTTGATGTGCAGATGTATTACCTGCTCAGTTTGTGACTCGATGACTAACTGTAAGAGGGGACTCAACTAGCGCTAATGGAGTTCCTCCACACACTTCCTAGTACTTGCAGTAAGTGGCCAGTCCAGCTATGTACTGGTAGAAATCAATGGGACTGAACATGACATGGCAACATTGCATGAACACAAAATTGATGAGTTTGGTATATTATGTTTAAAAAGTCACTTTTATAGAACTGGTTGGTTGTAACTGATTTCAGTGACTAACAGCTTCTCACTCTGTTGATAAGCATTAGTTTTACATATCATGAAGTAGTCACAAGTAGTTATTGTTACAAAAAGAAACAGTTAGTGGCCACTTCATATTCTTATTGTTAGAAAATGGTACTTTTGCTTCATAGAATCAACATGTAGTTTAAAATATCTCTTTTTTTCTTTACTGGTCTGCTTTGAAATAATTTCAGATTTTGAAGCTTATTGTCGAATTTGTATTCAAACAGGGTTGAAGGTGGACCATTTGTAATATTTTGTTTTTTCGTCCCTTCTGTTGTTTGACAGCCCTCAACTTTAATAAATTGCAAGTTAGTTCACGGACCTTGAAGGAAATGAAACTGAAAGCTTGTAGCATTTCTTTGCAGCTGACATGTATTTGTCTTTAATCTAAGCACAACCAAGTCTTGTTTGGTCACAGTTATAATAGCATCAGTTCATAGTATAGCTATATCCGTTATCATGTTTTTTTGTGTGTTAACAAGTTCGCAACTAAAAAAACATGTTGGGTTAGTTTTGTCCTAAGTGAAAGCACATTTCTTAATTACATTTCATATTTTTTAAAAATATAATAATATGCCCTCTGTAGGGTCGCTGCCCTACTTTTCATGGGTATTTGATGCGTTATTCTGTCAATTGTGTGTCATTGTGGCTGGTCTTTTCTTAAGACTGTGTTGTGATACACATATAACAATTGGGAGTCCAGGTCTTCATTATTGAAAAGATCAACTCTTTTTTAATCTACAACAAAGAGAATGATTAATTTTGTGATTACATTCTACTACAGTCTCCCAGAAACATGACACATTTAACCATGTTTATCCTGAGGCATATGTAGGTGACATTTTTGTTATATAACCATCAGGCTTAGAATTTTCCCTGTATAGAAACACTTGGACTTACTAATGGGAAGTAACAGTCACAGGTAGATAATAAATCTGTTCTGTTGGTTTTATTTAATATAATATTCCATTTATGTTCTGAAAAGAAAGTAATTGAAGAAATAATGTAGGGTGACAGATGTGTTCTTTTGCCTCTGAATTACTGTATTGCATTATTTGTTTCACTGAAACAGTATAAAATGCAGTTACAGAGTTTTAGCCTGCCTATCATGTCATGTTCAACCGCATTGTATTCGCCTGTTTATGGCTGAAAAGTGACAGACTAGAATCTGTGTACCTCTGCACTTCCATCACCATGCAGTCCCGTGAGCAACTGTGCATTTTTATGTATAATATGGCAGGCAGTTGAATGAATAATTCTCGACTGATTTCTGCTTACTTGGTGTGCTGGTATGCAATTTTTATGAAGGAGTGTTTTGCGAAGCTGTAAGTAAACCTTATAAGAATTTATATTTTTGTCTCTGTTATGCATTCATTGCATAAATTAAATACAAGTGAAGTATTTATGAGTAAATTAAATGTTGTTAACCTGTGCTGCGATTTGATTTGGAATCATTAATATTCCTGTCTGATACCTAAAAGTTACTACAACAGAGTATTTCTGTTTACTTTTGCAATGTAGTTGTGACGCTTGATCTACAGGAATGAAAGCATGTAGGTTATGGATGTTTGAGAATGTAAGAAGGGGGGAAGTTGCAGGAGGGTGGAGAATATTGTTTATGGAGAGTTCTGTGTTCTTTACTAGGTAACTGGATGGACCAGGCCCCTATAAGTGGGGAATTGCCTACCTCATTTTCAACTCAAAGTTTTATTGCCCAGCCCACTGCAGTTCCCTTTCCTGGGTATTTCAGTACATACCTTACCACTCTTATTCTTTAAGATGTATTTCAAGATCACCCCAATCTACACATGGGACTTTCTCTTTCTTATTGGGTCCCTGTCCAGTTGTACATACCGTTTTTTATTTGTTGTGTGTGATACGTGTGTGTCACCCATCTCATCTCCCTTGATTTGTTATCCCAAATTACTGTACAACTCATGGTCACATTTGTCAACAGCTTGCAAAAATAAGGTGGTTTTGTCTAAACTAGGTACACTGATCACAAAATGGGAGTCAAAAAGTTGCATATGCACAGTTTATGTTACTGCCCCCATCGATTTATATTGGTGTGCAAAAATACAACAAATACCACGTGTTACATAATTTTAAATAGTGCTAGTCAATAAACTTTTGTTGGTGGATAAAGCATTGGCTGTTTTGACGTGATAAGTGTTTCAGAAAAATAGTCCTTACAGTTCTCTTCAGTAGTGTGATATGGCATAGTTTTTGTTCTCACCTTTGACATATTATCAGAATTAATGTATAGGTTCATTTTCTTCCATGTTACCAATATGCAGTTTTCACCAGCCCCCTCTTGTGTCCATTCTGGTTATAAATATTACCCATCACCCTGCTCTGAACCACCCTTAGTAAGTTCTTCCTTTCGTATACAAGACAGTGTTTTGCACCCATGCAAAGCTACATGTAAAATTATACTTCTGTGTGTGTCATATTTTTTGGTATCAGATGGGAAGACAAAAGATGCTGAACAATAGTAGCAAGCATTTCCCAAAACTTATTTGTTCTTCGTGTCTTTGTGAATGCAGTTTTAATTTGTTCGCAGTAACTTGCAGTTATCACCAATTATTATGGTGGTATAATCAAGGGAATGTGATGGTTGGGGCATCTAGCACAAATAGATAAGATATGAAGTGAATACACACTACTAGTTGCAAACCTTTATGGGAGTAGACTGCTTGGGAGGTATGAGGATAATGTTAAAATAGATCTTCTAGAAATAAGAATGTATGATGTGGACTGAATATGGATATGTTCAAATGGCAGACCTTTGGGTTTTACACAGACTAGAGAATTGCTTGACTCTCCAAGTGCCTGTTAATTTCTTAAGTGGACTTTTCCATAGAGTTAATTTGTTAGTGAGAGGCTGTCTTTAAAAGATTTAGTTGGCAAAATGGAGTGCATTTGGTTAAGTAATTCCATGGAACAGAATGATTTTAAATGCTGGATGTGCATGATTTTTGATGCCATCAACTGTGGAGCAATACCTCATAGCAGATAGTGCATACTTATCATTGAGGTTAGTAATTAATTAACTAATTAATTAATAATTAATTTTTTCCACACGTTAAAGTAGGTGGATGTTTCTTTTGACTGGTCGAGTAAGTTTAAGTATTAAAATCTGTGCCTTAGAAGGAATAGCTTATGCCATGGGCATATTTCTTTATTGAATATGCATTTGATATCATGCACAGTTGCTCACTGGATTATTTTTGAACTGAAATTGACTGCAGATTTATCCCTGTTTGAAAAGGAAGAATTCTTTCCTGTGAATGGAAATTTTTATTTGCCCTTTGGTAGAAAATACTTGGAATGTTGGTTCTTTCTCCATATCCCTCTTCACTTGCTGACCTCCAGAGTGAGTATTGTAGAACATGTTTCCCTCATCTTCATCCCAACTGTACACTCAGACACACACCCCTGTTAGATACCTCACACTCTTTAGCACACTTCAGATTAACTGCATTCAGATAAGTGAGGCCTTGCTAAATTGCCAAGCAAACTGACAGCTGTAAATCAGATAACTCATGTTTCTCAGCTTTCTTTCTACATGTAAGAATTATTCAGGCAGAATGAAATTGTAGTGTAATACTGAGCCACAGTTATTAGATGCAGAAACCTCACCAGGGTTCAGATTATGACCTCATTTTTGAGGTGACAGAAATAACAAGCCTATAAAATGATTAACTCTAGATCTTCTAAAGGAATGTTTCAACAGAGAATAGCAATGCCCTTCACTTTTGCCTTAGAATGCAGCCTTGGCCCCATCACACAAAGTGGGGAACATCTTTCTCATGTGGAAGTACAACCATGCTTGCTGCATGTGAGCTCTGTTTGTTATGTTTATAATGGTTTTACTTAGCCTTTGGAATGAAGAAGTGCTGTATTTAAGACCAGTATTATCTGAAGCATGTACTGTTTGAATTATTTTGTAGTGTATGTCTTTGTCAGAAGAGGAAAATATGGTAACCTTAGCCTTCAAGTTAGCTTGTGTTTAACACATGTTTCGTCTTATAATTATGCGCTGTATATTGTTATTTCCTAGCAACTTAAAAGCTAAGCAAGTAAATGTGATGTTGGTATCAGTATTGTGTCATTAAACATGTACTCCTGAGAAAACAACTGTATTTTATGTTTTGTTGACCGTGCATCTTGATACAATTGTGTAAAGAAAAACCAACTTGATGCACAACTTATTCTTAGTATATTTCGTCAACCTCTACATGTTTCGGGCATATTTAGGCCCATCATGAGGAGGTACAACCGTATGTATGCAACAGTTGGTACTTGTTATTCTTTTTAGATGACTGTCTGTTGACCTGGTTGGATTGGACTGGCCTAGATATGCCCGAAACATGTAGAGGTTGACGAAATATACTAAGAATAAGTTGTGCATCAAATTGGTTTTTCTTGACACAAAACAACAGTAGTAATTAATGTTAGAGTTTAGTTTTTACATTCAGCTGTCAGCACTAGGCATAAGTGAGCATTAATGGTATGTTTCACTACAAATATTTGAAAAGTTGCAGAGGTGTAACTTTGTTTCCATTCCAGTTTACTTGTAACATAAGGGATTCATATTATGAACTCACTTCCCTCTCTTGAATGTTAACCTAGGGGTACACAAATATTCCAGAAATGTAGAAGCTACCTCAAAATCTTAAGTGTCAGAAGGGTGACATGCGGCAAGTTCCATACTGAGGATATGTAATTATTAGGCACTAATGTACAAATTTAGTCATTATGGTGACCTGGCGCCCATGATTTTTGCACCCTCTGTTAACCCATTTTACATATGTTCTGAAATGTCGTATGTAATATTGATATTTTTGAACATGAGACTGCATATATTACGAAGTTTAAAAGACTAAAAATTCCCACCATGAATTATCATCATATTTTCCCATTTCTCTCTTTGGAACAGCATTGCATGTTATTAGCATTCCCCACCTTTACAGCCAGCCCTCTGTGTGCATGAAAATGCTGTTTCTGGTTGAACTTCCACTGATACATTATCACTGGTATTCTGTGAACAGTCTTCAGTTGTGCATTTTTAATATGTATCTTTTTAACATTAACACACACAAAGTACAGGATGTTGCAGTCTGCCTGTTTGGCTATAGTAGTGGGAAGATCTTGGAAAGTGTATTTAATGTTTTGGTCTTCGGTGATCATCCATGCCTTCCAGAAAAGAAATACGTGATGTTAGCAATGTAAGTGGATGTGTGAAGGCTGTGAAGAAGAACACTAATACATAATTCATTATAAGGCTCTGCATATATGTGTGTAATGTGTCATATATTATATTATATTATGTGAGTTCATGGCCTTACATGTAGTCATAGTAGGAACATATTTGTGACTGTACCTTTGAGTAATACATGGAGCTTCAAAACTGCTAAGATACAAAGTACTCATAATGGGAACATTATATTAGCTTTTGATGTCAAATATTTCTTTTAATGTCTGTTGTCAGAACTGCTTTCTGTGTGTATTTGTCTAGATTTATGAAGTAACAGTAGAGAACCAGGAATTTGTCTTAATTTTTATTTCAAAAAGCCATCAAAATAATAGGAAGTTAGTATGATGGCTTAAGGTATATTAACAGGACTGTTGTGGAGATTGTTAAGTTCAGGATGATGTCAGAAATCTCATTCTTAATTACAAGGTACTGAAGAATAGTATAGTGACTGACTACAGGGTGGATGACCAGGGTGAATTTCTGGCAAGGGCATAGATTTTTCTCTTCATCACTACACCCATATCGATCTTGGGGCCCACCAAGCCTCCTATGCAGTGCGTTCTGGAAGCTCTTCCCGTTGGAGTCAAGCAGCTGGGGCATGAAACTGACACCTCCATCCGGTGCTGAGTTTAAGAATGTGTGGAGGTAGAGCTGCACTCCCCCATTTGTCTTTGTGACATGTTATTTAATTTTTACAAGGTCACCTTAGCCTCTGCTTTGCAGGGTGCTTAAAAAAGGTATTTTCTTTTGTGCCCTTCCAGCCTGCAAAAGGTGATTTAGTCAGCATGCTTCACAGGTCAAGCAGAGTGGTTTAGCAGTAGTACTTGAGGCTAGCATTCATTGGTTTAAAGGCTGAAACCTAAACTGGAATCATGGCTCTGTGGAAGCGATTTTAAATTGAAGCTCAGATAGCTGGATTTGTGATTAGGAGAATTTGATTGTTAGATACTGTCTTGAGTTTCTGTTGTTATATGTTGAATGCACTTGTTCAGAAAGTCAGCTGGTTTGTTATTTGTCAGAGCTAAGAAAGGAAAAAGAAAATGTACTATCATTTTCTTCCCCCAAAAAATAACAGTTTCAGAATTAAAGAGGTGTTAGGAACTGGAAGCTTGTAATTCATCTCTCTTAACACATTTTGATTTTTGTTATAATGGTTTATTTGCTCTTAATAATAAGACATGTGTGGTGGACATGCCTGAAGCACACCACACCAGTTTAATATGATTTATGTGCCATCTATTTGGTATACATTTAAATTTTTATTTTTTGATACAGTGTACTGTTTATTAACCATGTTCTTAACAAATTCTTTATATTATCATATATGAACATTTCCCATCTCTTTGTAGTTAATATGCAGATCTCGTATCTTTTCTTTTGAAGTAACTGTGCAGGTCAGCTTGTTTTGATCAGGTTTTAATGCACTTTCATACCATGTTTTATTATCATAAATTAACCGTGTAGGATTAAAACCCTGTTGGTGATAGTGTATACCAGGCCTGCTCAACCTGTAGCTTCCAGGCAACATGTAGCCTGTCTGTAGAGCTGAGATAGAACACTAAATCAGTTTTGAAACTTATGAGTATGGAAACATACATTTCCTTACTTACTAACAGGGTCCTTCTTGAGAAGCTAACCAATTCTCAGCTAGTCAGGAAATTCCCTGCATTTTATGGAACCCAAATGTTCATTACCACGTTTACAAGTGCCTGTCATCTGTCCTATCCTGAGTGAAACCCTAGGCTAGGTTGTGAATTATACTTTGCAAATTGTTCCTGTTATCGGTATATTTTTATTGCACATAATGTGTACAAATATACACATGTAAATTTATTTGATTGACCAAATTGTGTTTCTACACAGGAGACTTAATATTAACATAATATTTTAAAATGCGTTTTCATATTTCCTTTCTGTCACTTCTGGTTTGTGTCAGATATTCAGATTTAATCTACAGTTTGTTGTTTTAGAAATGTTATTTTTAACACATTTTGTTAATGTGGCATGTTTATTAATGAAGTACTATAAACTGTGTAAAGGTTGCCATAGTGGCTGGCTGATGTTAATGAGATGCAAGTGTTTCTAGTTCAGTGAAATATGTAATTGTTATTCAGCTTCTCTGTTGGGGAGGTGTGAAAAGAACTGAAATTTTTCAGAGTCTAAGGAAGGTGACCAGTGCTTGGAGAACATGGGGCATGACTTAAGGCCAGAAGTTGCAGTCAGTGATATTACAGTCGTGCAAGTTGATAGGCTTGTAGAGGGTTAGCAGAGAGAGAATTTTGGTGCCTGTATTAGCATTATAACGGGGCATCGTTGTTCTGCTGTTGATCTCACAGCCCATAATGAGGTGATTCATTAAAAATGAGCACATGATAGTTGGCCTCAGAGCAAATGTCATGTAAGTTCAAATTTTGGCAGTTGTGAAGGAAAACGGGGTGGTGTTCTAAATCAGCCGTAGCCTATGATGAGAGACAGGTCCTTCACTTTAGTAGTGAAAAGAAAGTGTCCCAACAAGGAGTGCAGACACAAACTCACCTCATCAAAAGAACTGTGGCAACATCACCAGGCAAGGCACTAACCATTGTATTTTGAAGTGCTGTAGACATATGTGTGGATTTTTGGAAAGAAGGCTGTGCTGTAATGCTGGGTACTGCTGCAGTATTCCAAAAATCTGACATACAGGAGTAGCAGCCAAGTCTTCTGTCTAAGAGCATTTGTTTTCTCTGTGACACTGCTTGTTGTCATGGAGTAATTTGATGCTGAATACACTGCGTGCATTATTGTGGGGTGCTTTTCTCCATCCTCATCTTTTATCCTGATTTGGCAGCCTATGCTGCTGAAAGAATGCTGCAAAGGCAAGAAATTCATGTTGAATGACAAAATGACTGCTGACTGCAAGTTATGATGAGAGAAACAGAAAAATTGCCATGAAACTGGATTATGCTAACTTCCTGAATACCAGAACAAATTGGGGGGGGGAGACAGAGAGAGAGAGAGCACCTTAAAAGGAGACTGCGTTATTACTTAATTGTGTTACTCACGGGATTAAACCGTAGGCTCCTCTTATACATATTGAAACTTGTACCATGTTACTGTTATTTGTACCTTATGGATCTGTGATAATAGTACCCCACAGTATCCATAATCCTGCTGTCTGCAGACACTAGCATATTTAAAATAATGTTGCTGTGTTATGCTTAAGATTCCAGATAATTCAGTAGTCGTGCTTTGCATGACAGACTGATTCAGAAACTGTATACTTCATAATATGTGTCATAACTGCTACCTATTTTCAGTGCTCCAGTCTTTTCCAGGTTTTGTTTTTTGAAACAGGTAAATAAAACTATGAAGTGCAAGAAATGGATATAATGAAATCTGAAGTCTGTGTTTTCTTTTCTGTGCACATCCCTCAGATCAGTTAATGATGCTCATTTTCAGTCAGTGATGTGTATTTATTGTTAGGCTTTCTTTGCAAGTAATTAAATATAGTAGTAGTATTGTTTTAAACCTCTTTTTGTGTTTTGTTAATTGAACTGTCTTGTGCTATGCAGTGTTGGTGAGCTCAGTGTCAGTGAGTCGTGCTCGGTCTGACCCCACAGTGGTTGTACCAGGGAGTGGGCACCATCACAGCAGTTCAGGCTTGGGAGCTCTTTACAGCAGCTACACACAGAGTGCAGCCACACAGACAGCAATGGAGTGTGAAAGTCTCCCACCAACAGCCACCACAAACTTGGCAACCTCTGCTGTTGCTCCCCCTCCACGCCCTATGCACTTCCACCATGGACATGCACACCATCGGACCTCCCGTTATCAGCAGCAGCAACGGTCTGGGGGTCTCCTTCCCTCATACGCACCTTCATCCTTGCCTCTGGAATTAGTTGGGCATCAGCCAGGGTTGGAACATGCGGTAGGGAGCTTTATGCAAGCCGGACCTAGCTTGGACTGCACCCAAACTGGTAGCCTCGACCTTCCCCTTGTGTCAGCAACAGGGGGCTTCTATCCTGCTGCTGCTACGGCCTATGGTGCTCCCTCCAACCCCATTGGCTACAACTTCACAACAGTGATGCCAGGCACAGGGAGTAGTCTTGTGGACTCAGGGGCAAGTAAGTTGGGGAGGCAAGGTTCAAGTGGGGGCCCCGGTCCCACTGGGCAGAGTAGCAGTGACAGAGAAGACAGTCCCATGATGGGGGTATGTGTACAGCAGAGTCCTGTTGCCAGTCATTAACAGTGACTGGACTTCTAGGTTTGCGTGCTCGATTGCTTGCATAACTCTATTGGGGATGGAAGCAAACTGGGCCATAAACATTGTTTGTTATCATATGTTTTAGGGAAATGATTATTTCGAAGAATAAACTGGAGTTGTGGCATTCCACAAAAGCAGCAGTAAAGATGTTTGTGTGATCTTGTTTAAGACAAGTATGGCGTCTTGAATTGTTGACTAAGTGATTTTCTACTTTGGGTCTGTGTGTGTTTTTAAGTCTATTAAAACAATAGTAAAAGAGAAAGAAAAATGAGAGAAGTAATGGCTGGTTTTATTGAACCTTTTTCAAATTTAAAGCATTTAGGTAGCCACTGGAACTGGAGATTTTCTGTTTTTCTTTCTTTTTTAAATCTTGAATTGTTTGCAAATGTATGCTCAGAAAATTATGTGCTGAAGGAACTGTATATACCTGATATGTCATCCTCAGTTGCCTGATAATAACACCACAAAAGTAAGGTAAATACCTGTTAATGAGCATTTAATTGACAAAAGGTTTCTGACCTGAAATTTTGGTTTTAATAATATTTGGGTATTAAAATCAGGTTATGCATCCACAGCAGTAAAATATTATTCTGTGACTGGCATACAAAACACAACAGTGCGTTATACAGAATGGTGCAAAAGTCACATGGCATGAGAGGCAACATGTTAAACACTGATTGTCAAGTGACTTTTGTGCTGCTCTGTATATTATTTCTTGGAAAGGCTGTATTTTCTTCTAATCATCGGCAGTCAATATTTCTGTCTCGTGACTCATTCCATAAGCATACCCCTGCACTGAAATCTGTTGAAGTTTTTAAGAATGAACGACATGTTTTATTGGTGTATTAACTTTATAAGTTTCACATTTAAACCATTAAGGGTTAAGAAATCAGGTATATGATAAGATTATTTTTAGTCTTTTACATTATGCTTCTGGTTGTGCAAACAATGAATGTGTTCATTTAGGTACTGGATAACTGCAGTAAAGTTGAAGCATATAGCCCACTTATTGATGAGAAAGTACACATTTTGAACAAGGGTAGAAAATACTGCATCTGGAGAATAAACAAATGCCTCTCCTGTTCTATTTATCTCACGTCACATTTGTTGCCTGCCTTTGTCTTCAGCTGCCTCGGCTTTTCCTTTCAAACAGTGTCTGTTTCCATGTGAGTGGTAATAGTTCTGCCAAGTCAAGATGAATGTGAGTTGCAATAGTTTCAGTGTTGTGTTGTATCCAGCGTCTAAATTGTTGTGTTAAGTACTGGTACACAAATTACAGTTGTTAGAATATTGGAAATTCAGGTTTCTTTGTAGAATTTATGTAATGCTTATTCAGAATGGAGATGCTTATAAGCTTTTGACACACTACATTTGTGCACTGATAAATTTGTCAGACTTTGTGTAGTACATCAATAATTTTAAAAGAAGCTCTGAGTAAAAATCTTAAAGCCTACGCCCTTGTTGCAGTCCTACAAATATTGAGTTGTGTGTGCTTTATTTAGCTACTTTAAATTTATAGTCCAAAGGTTAACTCAGTTGAATTTGTGAGCAAACACTGAACATATGTGGTTTTTCATCTGATTGAATCCTAGCCATGTCAAATTTGTATTATTATTATTATTATTATTATTATTATTATTATTATTCAGTTCTTGCTTACAAACACAGACAAAACAAGCAAAACGCTTATTTACAAACTACATTAGGACACATCATGATATAAAACTGGGAATAATGTACATTCTGAGTGTGCTAGATGGTTTTCTGAAGATACCACATTCACTACAAACTAAATTTGCTTCAGTGGCCCACCGGTGGAAGGACAGTTTTTAAAGTCATTCGAAGACTAGTAATGCCCAGGGAGGGTGAGCAAGTTTGAAACCCCCCCCCCCAAAAAAAATGTGTAGAGTTGGTGTCTTCTCTAACTTAAAGTGTGTAAATTAGAAGATTACAAACATCCTGTCAGGAGGAAAAAATCCGTTACAGCAAAGGGCCACAAAATTCCGCTGAATGCGTTTTAGCTTTTAAGCATGAGTAGCGACAGTTAAATCCCATACTACATATTCATACTCCGATTTAGGTCTAACAACTGGAAAAATATAAGATCGCTAAACTACCTCTTCTCACATAATTTGTAAATATTTATTTCAATAAGTCTTTATTTTGTCAGATGTTCAGAAGTGGTGTGTGTTTTGAGCAGGTGTCATGTAATTGCATTTTCATCCCTTTGTACCTGTTATAATTGCTCCATCCTTCTGTACACATGTAACAGTTTGATGCCCGCTGAACACATTGTCATGAAATCTGATACTGGAAAATTTTGCAAAAGAATGTCAGGCCCTTTTAATTTTCTTATAGATTGGCTAGAATTTTGTGACCACTTTCCATGAAGGTGTACTTGCATTCTGTCTGTGTGCATGTGTGTTTGTGTGTCAGTATTCATGATTTGCACACATGCGCAGTTCCTATCAAGCTCAGTTATAGCACTGTTAGTTGGGTATGGGGACTGTACAAACTGTCTGGAACATTAGATTTGTAGAAGAATAAATGTGCCATAATGTTGTAGTTATGGCTGTTTGTGCATTTCATACTTACATTGTTTGTTTATTTTTGGTTGTTATCATTGCCATATCTTCACCAGGTTCAGTTTTGTTGGTGTTTTTTGTATCTGTTTGCCCCTTTCACAAATGGAATAATTTCAGTATGGTTTTTTTTAATTTTAATTGGGTGTGTCATATTTCCCTTACCCTTGGAACCTTCTGTGCAGAAGGTCAGAAATTGTCGGGACACTCCCAGCTGTTTTTCAGGTGTTAGTTCGGAAACTTTTCTGATAATTCTGCTTGAAATGAGGCTTTCAGGATTAAAGTGACACAAACCTGCTTTACTTTGTCCTTGAATTTAATCTGTTCTTAAGATTTACTGGTATAATTCAGCTGTTTATATTTGCGACATTTTTTTCAGTCTCTTGTTGGTTATCTGTGTGTTCTGGTTTTGTCTTTTCTTCTGGTGGCAAGCCGTGAACATGGATTTAGTTTTCTCCGAACTTGCTTCTAGGAAAACCTCTGTACTACAACTAATAGTGGTTCTGTATGTTTCTTCATATTGCTGCTGTCCCCCC
>JGI20166J26741_10192226_pt1 | contig 16934 bp, 13 predicted proteins | sample TergutCu122P5_FD_26741 | JGI IMG/M metagenome (IMG submission 26741)
CTCTCTCTCTCTCTCGCTCTCGCGCTCTCTCTCTTTCTCTCTCCAGAGGGACCCTGTTGGGGAACCTGGAGGGGGTCTGTTTGCCGGGAATTTTTTTAGAGAAAAAAAAGTATATCTGGGTTCCTTTCTTGGAACCAGAGGACATTAAGATTTTAAGTCTTGGAGCAATCGGGAACTTTAGTAAAGGAACAGGGCTGTCCTGAGTTTATATTACATTATGGGGCACAAAGGGCCCGTCTATAAGGCCTAGGTTCATCGAGACCGTAAGGGCTCGAACACAATGTTAATCAGTCAACCAATCAATCTACTGTTATTGGGTGAGTTCTGTAGTTGCACGTATTAAGGGCAGAATAACACCAATCTCCCCCACATTTTTAAATACGTTTAACATCAGTTTAACAAACGTTCGCTCTAGACTGTGTATAGTGTATTCCCGCAAAACCAATCTTGATGGTTTGGTTGCAAGGGAGCTTTATGAAATATTTTGGATATACTTATTATACATACTCCATTACAGAGAAGTGTGAAGGAGAATTCTATGCGGCCCGTCAATTGATGCGGTCACGGGTTCAAATCTCGCTGTGGGCATGGAATTTAATTTCTTCCTTTGTTGTGTGTTATGTAAGTAAGGGTCCTGCGAAAAACTGGCCACTGATTGAGAGGAGTCCTACTGGCTGTGTGTGTCTAACTGTATATGACCTACAAACCTGAGCAATGAGGTGGTCTAGGCCAGATTTGGGCTGTTGCGCTGCGGAAAAAAACTGAGGAATTCTTCAAAGTTTTCGTTTTAGTACACGCTGTCGTAATCCTACCGTAAATGGCATACACCCACGCATATTAATGACTGTAAATTGGTATTATGCTAAATAGACTTGGAAACAATTTACAGGATTTGTCTCACCGTCCGCTGTGTTTTTCTAAAGAAACTTCCAGGTCTTTACAACTACTGAAACGGTCACTATAACAAGTGACCACGGTCGTTACGACTAGCCAGTCTGTCACTATACTAAGTGAACACGATCGCTATAGACAGTTCTCGAGTATTTGCCCTAAGGTTCCATTTCTTAATAGTCACTAAAATGCTTGCCGACGGAACCCCAAAAGGTAATCCCTCAACGTCAATGTTCAACAAAGAAATAAATAGTTTCCGAAAATTAATAAGTGAATACTTTGGTAATTGCACTTCGTAAAGGAACGAAAGAAGTGTATCTGATCAACCAACTCTGTTCCCATCTAATATCCTACTCAGTATTATCACGTGGATATAACCAAATGAAATGAGGTTTGAACTCATATATGTATTAAACAAAACTCTCAAATAATTGTCTGAACTAGACCACCTCAAAACCTTTGTTCCCGGCCCCGAAACTTTTCCCTGAGAAAATGGGTTGCCATTTCCAAACATAGATGTCTCATACGAGGGGGGTTCTGATAAGTCCTTAGCCCGCCCTACTTCCCGATGTCGTAGGACGGAATCGATAATGTCGTTGAAAAGAGGGGTCTGTTCATGTGCCGAATTGCAAGTCTTTTCTTCTCACAGAGGCTGAACGGAAGCATGCCAGGCGACGCGCGCGATTTCAACAACATCGAGACGCGAGCTGTAAACAAGTTTTTTTTCCTGCAAGGCAAGGCTCCAAAGGAAATTTACGCAATTCTGAATAAACATTAGGGAAACATGCACCATCGTATACCACCGTAAAAAACTGGGTGACCCAGTTTAAACGTGGTGATTTTACCACCTGTGATGCGCCTCGTCCTGGACGACACAAAACAGTGACCACCCCGGAGATTATTGATAAAATCACGAGCTAATCTTGGAAGACCGCTGGACTTCAGCTAAATCAATAGCTGAGCAGCTCGGCATCTCACGTGAGCGGTTTGGGTCCATCATTCATGAAGATTTGGACATGCGGAAGCTCTCCGCGAAATGGGTCCCGAAATGCCTGAAGGCGGATCAAAAACGTCAACAGTGCCAATCGTCTGAGCAAACTTTTGGATTTTTCGGCGCGATCCAAATGATTTCCTGTCGCGAATGGTGACCATGGACGAAATCTGGTTATATCACTATGACCCGGAGACAAAGCAACAATCAATGGAGTGGCGGCATAGCGGCTTACCCAGCCCCAAAAATCCCGAGTGGAAAAATCCGCTGGAAAAATTCTCGCCTTTATTTTGTTTGGGATCAAGGCGGCATCCTCCTCATTGATTATCTTGCATAGGGCCAAACTACAACACGGAGTATTACTCATCTCTGCTGGTGCAACTGAAGGACGTTTTGAAGGAAAAACGCCGCGGAAAGTTCAGCAAGGGGGGTCTTGTTCTTGGACGACAATGCCCTGGCTCACCGGACACTTGCAACCCAGAAAAACTGGCCTACCTGGGCTTCCAATGTCTTGATCACCCACTCTATTCTCCGGATCTGGTCCCGTCGGACTACCACCTGTTCGCTGGACTGAAAAACAATTGAAAATTCGCCATGTTTCGTCCGATGCGGAGGTCATTGCTGCCACAGAGACCTGGTTGGACGGACAAACTTCTGATTTTTTTGAATGGCTTGCAAATTTAGAACAACGGGCTAAGAAGTGTATTGAGCTTCGTGGGGAGTATGTGGAATAAATCCCGAGTTTCCTCGCTGTAGTTTGTTTCCTTCCTGATCGGGCTAAGGACTTATCAGTATCTCCTAGTAGATAACATAAAATAAAAGGAACAAAATCAGTCATAACAGTACCAGTTACATCACCTGCACCCCAAGTCACTTGGAAAAGTCAGGCATTTCATGCGAATTACCTTAGATGACAAATAACGCGTGAACGTCTCTTACTGCATATAATTGTTTTTATTACTATATTGTAAGCCATGAATTGAAAGTGTTATCATCGAAGGACATCTGTGTGTTAACTTTTGTATTGTTGAACTACACATATTGCTGCCGACAATATGAAGAGCTTTGTCTTGTCTCTACTGCAACATCTGCATATCGAATTTTTTTTTTACACCAGCTTGTGTTCGGTCAAATATGGGCTGACCAGGACTGCCGAATATTTTGTAATTATTCCCTGAAAGGCACGATTTTCGAAAAACAAAAGTATCTTACACGAAATGTGTAGCTTGATCTTCTCTTCAACTTTGGTGTTTATTGTCGTATTGGGAAGAATCCGCGAGGTATTTTTATGAACACACTTAGGTTTCATGCTAGTTGCCTGATATTTGTTCTGATTTTAACCAAGTTTGTATTTTCTCGATCAATTGCAATGAAAGTAACCAATATAAAATTTTACGAAAGTCTGTCCAGAGAAGCGTATGTGTTCCACGCTAAAGGACGGATCGACATGAAGAAACTAATAGTTGCTGTTCACAACTTTTGGAATGCGTATAAAAAAGAAATCCATGAAAGACGCACTACACCTCCCACTCCACTGACATTACTCCCGCGCATATTTATGCATGTAGGAAAGGAAAAGGAAGAGAGATGGGTGCGCGACCGCATTATCGATTACTCATTGTCGATCGATCCTCTTATTCACAACATTAGGTGAGGGAAGGTTGACTTGCCTCCCCAGGTCTACAGTGACAATTGAGCGGACTTCATTGATTCTGTCGGCTAAGGTGTACTTCCTTGACTTTCAGTTCGCAATCATAAACATTTTATTGAAATAGGTCACGTAAATTCTGCGCAATATTTCTCAGTGTTTTCCAGTCGACTTAACCCTTGCTATCAAAGAGAAACTTCATGTAGCTTTTAGTCTCAGAGTGAAATTTCAGGAGTAACTCTGCTGTGATTAACTTCGCATTTTCTTCCATCTCAGGTTAAACTTTCACGAACTCCTTTATCTCAGAACAAACTTTTATGAACTTCTTGGTGTCATAGTGTAACTTCATTCACTACTTGGCCTCAGGGTGAAACTTCATGCATCTCTTCGTCTCTGAGTGAAATGTGCATACCCTTTTTTTCAGAACGATCTTCTTGTACGTACCCCCTGGTACAGGGTGAGACTTCGTTTGCCGCTTACTCTTAGAATGATGTTTCACGCACCCCTTACTGCCATAGTGAGAAATCATGTGCACACTAGTCTCAAGATGAGAATTCACATAACCCTTTTTTACATAATACGACTTGGTACATCCAATTGCCCCATGTGGAACTTCATGCAATCATTGTTCTCAGAGTCAGATTTCATTAACTCCATGTTTTCAAGTTGAAACTTCAGGTAAACATTGGTCCATGAGCGAAAATTTAACTAATTTTATTCTAAAATTCTTTTGCCTCAGGAATTTCCTAATTTCACAGCGTGAAATTTAACGTAAATCTCCTTTTCTGGATATAACTTTGCATATCCTCGGTGAGGCTGAAAATTCAAATGTTTCTAGTCTCGAAGTGAAGCTTCGCCTGTTCCTTTTTCTCACGGTGCTAATTCACTTAATGTTGGTATCAGAGTATGTCTCTTTCGCGGATTCGTCGTTCTGTCTGTGAAATTTTACGCATTCTTGGCCCAAAATGATTTTCATTTGACACTTTAGATGGGGATGTCAATTTTTATTTCAGCCTTAATTTATTCCATATTCCATACTCAGAGATTTTTTTTATCATCATTTCGCCCTTATTGGTTATGTACGAATGCTGGTGATGGATACTGGGTCGGTCTATGGAAGTTCGTTGTGCTTGAACAACCTGAAGCGGCCGCAAGCCCAATAAGATTTTGTTCAATTTTCTTCCTCTGAAAAGTCCAGAACATACTTATACGTGTGCACAAATTCGTAAAGTACCCCTGTAAATGGATGATAGAATATATATTTTATGCTACGATTCACATGCTGATTTAGAATAATTTGAGCCTCTCTTCTTCGAAAATTCCTTCGGATTAAATATCTCAGACCTTTATCATGCCACTGCTAGGATTTACAAAACTATAAAATCGCAGTAATACATGTTGAGAGGTACCGAGCTGTTATTTCATTAACATGCGTTGTTCTTGGTTTCGGTGATTCCTATTTGAGAGAGAGGCTCCGTTATTTGTTCCTGAACATTCGTCCTGCAAGTGGTTGGTACCTTAAAGTCTTAGCTGTTCACGATTTTGCACGACAGTTAAACCGGTCATCTGTGACAGGCGTCAATAATTTGAAATGGAGGGCGGTAGAAAGCAAAGGACATGGAGCTTGTGTGCTAAGCACGCATGTGAACAAAAGATGTGGAGGGAGGTTATGTGGTCCGTGAAATGTTAGAAAGCAAAGGACGGTAAACACGCGACAGTAACTGTAAATTTTCTGATTTTTGGTGGAATGTGTAGTTAATGCCAAAGACAAATGTCTTCTCCTGAAACTTGTGGATGGTCTTCGGTTTAGGGTGAAGTTTGTTCATGCCAAACTGTCTGTGTATCAGACGCTGCCTGCCCACCTAGGGATCCCATTTGTTCTGGTTTTCGGGCACTTTCCCATTTTTATGGGTTTTAAGAGATCTGTCCAAGTGTCCCATTCAACTCATTCCCTTACGACAAAATCTCTGGGGTTTTGCAGGTCATAAAACATTTCTGACAATGCCTACGAACAGTAGCAAATACTGTTCTGGAATTCAGGTCTAGCGGAAAGGTACATACTAGGGCAATGTAGGGTTCCGCTAGACCTGACCTCTGGATCAGGATCCGCCAGTGTTGTGTGAAAGTTGTGATATTCCCACGGTGCAAGGAAACATCTGTATGAATAGGACAGACATCAACAGGCTACTAAAAGGAAGGAGTAGGAGAAGGAGATGAAAATGTGTGGATAATTGATCATAGAGTCTGGACTGAGATTATGAAGAAAAACACGGATTTGTAAAGGAAAAACAGTACGTGAGCTGAGTTTCGGTAGTACTATTCTTCTTATTATTTCGCTTTTTTTTTGTCCGTATGTCATAGTTTTGTAAATAGGGTTATCTTTTTGTAGTAATATTGATAAATTGCTCTGCCTTTTTCTTTGCGTGACGGGCTAAATATTTTGTTTTATAGGGCCCGGAAATTCAACTATTTCACGAAGAAAAACAAGAACAAAAACAAGAAGACTGGGGACATATTTCACTTCCTCGTAGGTGGAAGTTTTATTGGGTTAATAAATGGAAACGAAATTCAGCGAGTTTTAATGTGGACTGGTAATACCGCTTTTGATCGAAGTCCATTTCATGTTTTCTTAAGTAAAACCTACAAACAAATATACATATATTATTTGCACTTGAACATAATTAAACGTACTTTTAAATGGGTCACAGTAGGTGACACTTGATTAGCCGCCAGCACGAGCAGTGGAGGCCTATATTGTCCGGATTGGGGTTCGCCAGGCCTTTGGACGTCGTAAATTAATTCTAACCCACCGATGAATACAGTGAAAGACCATTGTCTTCGTGTTTTGAACAATAGTCTCTGCGTGTATCGGCTTGAGAAGACTGCCAAATGTTTTATCCTCAACTTTGGAGGTCGAACGTTTTGAACTCTCCGTGTAATGTGTCGAATTTATGACAGCGAATTTGAGAGGTTATGAAACTTCCCGTAGTAATTACAGTAACAAACTTAACAAAATCGAAGAGTTAGCATGTTTGAGTGGCAGCAAGAAAACACCTAATTTCCGTAATAATTCTGATTGCATTGCCGTTGTAGTTGGGCTACTTGTCACGAAAACTTTAACTGAAATGAGCTTTCAACAGTTTATCACTAATTGTTGGCTCGAGATGCTGTCTCGAATTTAACGTCTCTTCTTTTAATGTTCTAGAGATGTTACACAATACGTGTAATGGATGGAAGACCTCAAGGAAAGGGACCACCTGAAAAGGCCTAGGCGAAAATTGGAAGGTGTAGACTGGATTCAATTGTTCAGAAGTGAAGCAATAGGGGTGCTTGTTATTACTGTAGTGAACTCTCAAGTCCTATATGAAGTGGGGATTTTCCTGACTTACTGAATAAATTCTAGCTTCTGAAGAAAAGCAAATCTGGTGCTCAGCGTTGTATTTACTCGGTTAGTTAGTTTCTGATGTAGTGTAACCATACATACGTTGACGGACAATAAAATTTGCGAACTCGCCACCGTGTGCGTGCCGTGGCAGCACTGGACAAAACCCTTAGTATGGTTTATTAACGTTGACATAGCAGCGTTCCACAGCTGTGTTGTTTATCTATGGCAGTCTCTTTCTGAGTGACATCTATTACTGTCTGCGTGTGTTTTGGTGTGCCGCCGCGAGAATGTCGGAGCTTGAATTAGAGCAACGAACAAACATTAAATTTCTTGTTGTCAGTTGATGATGTTCGTGAAAGTTTCTGGGGATAATGCTATGAAGAAAACAGCAGTTTACAAATGGGAGACACGTTTTTCTGAAGGAAGAGAAAGTGTCATTGACGAAGAGAGATCAGGACGGTCAGGAACAAACAGACCTGAAGAAAACAATGGAAAAGTTCGTCCAATTGTGCGTGAAAATCGTCGGCTGACTGTCAGGATCATATCAGAGCAAGTGAACATCGATAAAGAAGCAGTTAGGAAAATCTTAATTAAAGATATTGACATGAGGAAGGTGTGTGCAAAAATGGTCCCAAAGGAGCTCACCGGAGAAAAAAAGCAAAGAAGAGGTTTTAGCTACTAAGCAAATAACTGTGTTGGAACACCCTGCCTATTCACCGGATCTAGCCCCAGTGACTTCTTTCTGTTCCCGAAGATGAAGGAAATTTTGAATGGAAGGCCTTTTGATGACATTGATGACGTCAGGAGTAATACAACGGCAGCTCTGAAGGCCATTCCACAAAACCAGTTCCAAAATTGTTTTGAATGGTGGACTAGGGGCTGTCATCGGTGCATAGCTTCCCAAGGTGAGTACTTTGAAGGCAACCACGGTGGTATTCGGCAATGAGGTATGTAGCACTTTTACCGCGATGAGTTCGTGAACGTTATTGTCAGACCACGTACACAATTCATTTTTGTGATTGAAGAGGAAAGGAACTGGAATTCGAGAAAATTTGATAGAGAACGTCATGGAATTTGTCTACTGCTGCTAGAAGGATGAACTTACGAATGTTGGTAATGTAGATGGAATGGAGGACACACACACTTTGGCCGACAGCGTTGGAGTAGCACTGGCGCTTCATATTCAGGAGGTTCCGTTTTTAAATCTCGGCCCGAAGACATTTTATTCTGACAGATGTCTCGTGGCTTTTCCCAAACCCTGCAGGTAAGTTGCGGGAGATTGTCTCAAAGTAGGTCACGACCGCTTCCTTCTGCGTCTAATGTAGTTTATTGTTTATTTATTATCTACCATTCTTAAAGTCTGAAATAATAACTGTCAAATAAAACTTAAATAAATAAATAGAATCTGCGTGGAAAACTATGGGGAAACGATATTTTGGAAAAATTGTTACAAGCTGTTTATGAAGTAGGGGTGGGTGTTATGTAAAAAAGTGTGCAGGACTTGACCCGGATTTGACTAGCTCATTATGGTGTTGAACGATGGGCTTAACAATAACGTGTGCTGTTTTCAGATTTTATTCCTGAATCCATATTTGCAATAGTTTATACACGCATGTATATAGTGTACAATATATACTCGCATTATAGAGACGGTTTGTTGTTGATTACGTGCCAATATGTTATGTCGTTTGCAGGCCGTTTCCATGGAAACGTGCAGTTTTCACGTAACAGGTAGCAGCATCATATCTGCAACTGTGCCATATGCAGGACAATGATGTTTTACTAGATGAACCCTTTCAAGCCCAGCGATTATTTTTGTGTCATTGCTTTTCAAACCTTCTCCCGCGTGCCACTATCACACAAAAATATAGGTTTACAAGCTAAGTGTTGAAAGTATTAATAATAGACGGCTTCTACGTTGAGAATTCCGGTCTTCTGGCTTGTTTCGCTGTTTAACAGGCAGAGTTGAAACAAGCTAGCCAGGAAAACAACGACGCTCTAGAAACCGCAAATTTTGCAATTTATACTTTTATAATTTAACATTTTGTACAGTTAATATTTGTGGTACGGTACTTTAACGAACGACTAGTGTATCAAAATAAACTAAGCAATAAAACATGAAATATACCTACGACATTTTCTTATCTCTTTCGTGTAAGTGAGAGACGTCAGCTTGTTACGATGACATGACCTTCTCGATTCTAGGTGGCACAGTACTGACGGCGAGTATCAAGTCTGATTCCAGCTGCAGGCAGTTTCTCTGTCTGGTCTTGATTAATGCCATAACATAAACAGTTTTTATAAAAATACGTTGCTCCAAATTTTAGAAAAGGCATAACAGCACTTCTTTCAACAGGGGGATATTCCTTGCTGGTTTCACTGTAAAATTCCGAAAAGGAATTTCCTTGAAAATGGTCTGAAACCGGCGGTCTGTCATCGTATCAACCAAACTTTCTTGAAAATCGCCCGTGATATGACTTTCAGAGAGACAACCCATAATAAATGTTGAAAAAATCCATTCATTTCCACCATCCGGCTCTTCTTTCAAGACTGCGATATATGAAATATATTGCTATGGCAGATCTTCCAATTGTTGCACAATGTTGGACTGATTTCCAACACGAGGTCCGTTCTTATCATTTTCATCAAAGAAATGATTTATTTTACGAAATTCAGCCAAATTTCCAGTTTTTACTCTCCATTGAACCAGTTTACTATGATAGTGAAAAATTCCTATTTTAAGTCTTCCTTGCATTACAAACATTTTACTGTGAAAGTCGCTTACTTTATATTCCATTGAAAATGTGTAATTTCCATCTCCTTAAAGATTTAATTGTCATTTATTTAATTTTGTGAATATCACATTCTCTGGAGAACTCTGCACTTGCCGTAAGCAGGCTACGCAAAGAATGAGTAAATGTTCATCATATGCAAGCCGACAATTCCATGTTACATCTTCAGATTTTGGCGATATTGGATTCATTATCTCCAAAAACGGATAAATTTTATGTCTGAGTTCAGAGTCGTTTTAGCCCAACTGGTTTATTTGCTTTGGTGAGAGTGTCATGTAATATCGGGTTCAGTTTCTCTGAAGCCAGAGCTTGCCTATGGATGATACAGGGTGTTTTTTTGCCTGCTTGAACGATAATCGCCCGCTCGACGCTCCGCTAGTGTTACGTCATGTGCAGAGCCTTGGGGAGGTTTAACGGCCCGTGAAGGAAGGGAGAAGAAGATTCGCTGTGATAATAACCTTTAGAAAGTCTAATAAAAACCCACCAGTGCTACAGCAGATGCTGAAGATGTGGCTGTCCTGACCGAGTACACTCAATACAACTGCGGAAGATGTTTACTCTCTGGTGCTCTTCTACGGAAATTGTTGAAATCTCGCGTCGCATGTTGTTCCTGAGTTCTTGCAAGGTGTATTCATGCAGCCGGATCATGCTCCTTCAAACCCGGAGACACCCTTGTCTTTTACGGTCGCAGTGGTAACAATCAATTGCCCTTCGTAAAGACATTTACGAAACACTCGTCGCCTGAGCTAGTCGTTTAAGAGATTCTCTTGAGGAAGTTTCAAGTCTAGAACGAATAGCTTCCAATTTCGCTTCTCTCAGTACATTTCGTGTCCTGTCGGGCTTTTTGTATAGCAGCGATCCTGTTGTTTTCAATTCAGTGACCAAGTTTGTTTACTTGGAATTGGTCGTCCTGGAAACTGGCAACGAAATATTCCGCAAATTTTTCCAGCAGACTCATATTTGAAATACAGTTGCACTAAAAACAGACGCTGTTCCATAGTGTATCTGAGTTGAGACATGCTGTTATTATTGTTGCATGACTGAAATATACATGTACCAGGTACAAACCCGATAGTTCATAGCGCAAGCCAGTTTTCTTCGACAACTAAGTTACACTCCCTTTTGAAAACAGTGCCAGAGAGCTTTCTCGGCTGCATAATAAGGCACGGGCTTTGGCCCCTACTTTCTCCCGGATATAACATCTTGTGACTTTCGTATGGGAGAAGGTTAAAATGTGAAGAGTATAAAACAAATCCGTACACTCTGAAAGAATTAAGCAACACCATCCGCAGCGAGATATCAGCAATTTCCGGAGAAGAACTCCGGAGAGTGAACAGTTTTTACGCAGTTTTACGAGTGCATTCGGTCAGGAAAGCCAGATTTTTAACATCTACTGTAGCGCTGGTGGCTTTCTGTTACACTTTCTAAAGGTTATAACCACAGTGAATCTTCTTCTTGCTTCCTTAACAGACATATCTCCCGAGATTATGCATATAACTTAACACTAGAGGAGAGATGGTCGGGCGCTTATCGTCCAGGCAGGGGAAAAACACCGTATACAGTGACCGAAAGTAACTGAACTGTCTGCTTGTTTTGCCAATGAAACGAAGCAATGCAGCCTACCTGTCATCGTTGCTGCGCCATCTATGCATATAGATATACACCACTACAACTTGATTTTGTTCGCTGGAAATGTCATTTATTACTTCCAATATTGCTCTTCCAGATGCATTTACCTTTAGAGACGCACAGGATTAAATATTTTGCAAAATTTTCACACCGTTTGGAACTTGCACAGACACCAGTAATTCGGTTACGTTTGAAATGTACATACTTTTATCTAGCTGACAAATAGTTGTTTTGCTTGCACTACTTTCTCCGTAACTTGATCAGTCACGTCTGCTAAGGTTTCTACAGTACTCTTTTGTGCAGTATTGTCGGAGCAAGGGATTGGTTTAATATCTTAATCAATTTTGTCCCTAAGCATCATTGATGCAGTTTCTGTTGCAGAGGGTATCACGGTATGCCCAATGACGACGGTGTGTGGTGTGTTAAACTTTCCTGCACGCGGAGAAATAACGTACGATTCCTGAAGGAATTTTGGTGAAACATTTGACGTTTTTGTAAATGCTGCCTGCTCTATTGATACGTTTTATCTTTTGGCATTAAAGAATTCCCTGGACTTTACTTTCAATTATTTTTGTCATGAATTGAAGTGCTTCTGGAACAAAGAGGGCTGAATTGAATGGTTTCAATACACAGGCATGCTGCAATGCATCCGGTGTACAAGAAACCCCACTGTCCATATTTGCCTCATTAAATTCATTTTTTTTAAAGTGTTTCGTCTGATTTTGTAAAAATGGCAGCGCTAGTCGATATCATTTATGTTCATTCCGGGTGAATTCTGACCGCTTTTTAAATTAGAATTTGTCCCATTCTAAATTTCACTGAAGCAAAAATTTAAACCGTACACAACTCACGAATTTCCAAGTTCAAATAATTTAGACTACACTTTTACACGGACTGTGACATATATACTCGTAACAAAGTTAAAACGGACTACCGAAGCTTCTGCGCATTAGTCTTATTGAACTGCAGCAATGTAAACAACGGTCCCAGATAGTGCCAATAATTCAAACCATTTCAGACCACAATACTAGAAAAGCTGAAAGCTTAGTATTTTTTGTAACTCGCGATAAAATCTCCTATAAAACATACCTACAAACATAGTTACAATATTTCTATGCTCGCTGCTGCACGCAGTCGGCGGAATTTCGAGTTAGGAAGGCTGTGCTTTTCCCCTTCGCTAAATATTTATTGCCTTCCGCTTCAAATTCCACCCTGAAAATATTGAAACCAAATATTGCAGGTTAGTGAGTTTGCAAGGGTTCGTGACCCTATAGTCCTGGACCCATCTCTCCCATATTCCTCTTCAATAATGCCCCTCGTTAGCTGTCTAATTGAAGCACCAAGAAGAATAATCATGATATTCGATGACCCTCAGTCCGTTTGGTCTGACACACTGTTTGCCCCTTGAAACATATTAGAGTATTCGGTCGTCAGTCGCAATTAGGCCACAAAGGAGAGTGTTATTCATATTCGAACAATGAATTAGTGTTTTGGTATACACCTTTTAAATGTTTTATTTACATTTCAGCAATGTAAAACATGTTAAGGCGCTGCGCTACTAGTCGGACGGTCCCGGGATCGACTTCCAGTCTGCTGCGAGTTACGGAACGGAGTGGTTGTAGTGGAGTGCTTAACCTTCCGATGGATAGTGAAAACAGTGTTGTGTAGTGCAACTCATGTGCGCCTGCTTTACGTTGTGTTAGAGTGGGAGCAGTGAAGTTTTTCGTGTAGTTATGGCAGAACGCCACAATTCAGTGGTGTGCTCCTTTCATCCGTCCAGCCCCCGGATAACTGCTTATGATATTCACGAGTGGATCTTCGCCGTTTTGCGGAACCCGGAGCACAACGTACCAATGATCCAGATCGAAGGCATCAAGAGGCATGTTTACATGAAACTGGTGGACAGTGAGCCTGTACTTGCTCTACCACGTGGCACAGGGAGCCAAGCCGAATATAAATACCCATCCGGTGAGTTGTCGATTGTGAATATTTCACTGGCGAGCTTGGGCACCAAGCGCATACGCATAACAAACCTACCGCCGGAGGTGTCCAATGACACACTCCGGGCAACGCTCGCACCGTATGGTAAAATTATGGATATTCAGAACGAGAGGTTGTCTAAAGCTTATAGATATTCAGTGGCCAACGGCGTACGGCAGGTGACGATGTGTTTGTCCCGACACGTACCGTCCCATTTAACTGTTGCCGGCCAGAGGGTCCTCCTGTCATATGAGGGGAAGCTGGCCACCTGCTACGGTTGTGGCGAGGCGGGCCATATGTATCAGCAGTGCTCTGCACGTCAAAAACCGGTAACAGTGAGGACGACCTCGACGAATGCCACGAACGCATCCATTGCTACGGCTATCGCGGCAACGACGGAGGACCCATCGCACGACGTTACGACTGGAAATGGCCGTATTGATGACGAAGGGACCGCGCCCTCTACAGCACCCAACTGGAGTTTGAATGTGGACGATACCGACAATTCTGTCGCACAAGCAGTGGCACCCGACACACCTGAAACATTTGCCGCGCCGGCTCCTCCGGATGGGGCAGACGATGTCACCGAAACGTCGCAACGCGCAGCCCTAATGAAACCCCGGCAAAGGATGGAGGTACCCGAGCCGCACGGTGACTTCACCATAAGTCAAAACGGCCAGTCACGCACTCAGTATAAAGTCTAGGGCCGCCAGTCCAGTACGGCGCTTGAAGGACACGGGTACGAAGGGTGAAGGTGAGGACGGAGCAATGGCTGACAAGGATGACACCCCTGTTTACAGGGAAATGGAAAGGAAACAGAAGGCTTTACGTCGCAGCCCGAAGCGATCGCAGTTCCCATCAATATCTATTCCACATATTACGAAGCTATGTGATTGTAGAGCACATACACGCCTTGTATACCCAGGCAACGTTATCGGTACAAATAATTGGGTCCTTGGCTGACCGCATGCCGATACAGAGTGATGTACGACAAGGTTGTCCCTCAGTGTGTTCCTCTTCGCCTTGTGCCTTTTCCCCCTTCTACGATCACTGGAGGATAAACTGCCGAGTATGAAGATTGGAAGACAGGCGCAGCACGGGCCCGTCATTGCGTATGCAGACGACTTGACAGTCTTCGTCACAGACCCAGAGGCCTTCATTACAATACAGCAGGCAGTCCGGGCATACGAACGGGCTACGGGAGCTCGCCTAAATCCCCGCAAATCCAAAGCACTGGCCGTCGGGGCATGGACGGAGCCTCCGACATCACTGGGAATAGCTTTCCATGATCGCATCGACATTCTTGGAGTGGAATTCGGTCCTACAGTCGCTCTCTCCATGCAGGACAGTTGGTCGAGTGTTACGCGTGCAATGCGAGCTCAAGCGCGACGGGCCTATGCTGGACACCTGTGCTTGGTACAGCGGATGCACTACGTACAGCTGTGCCTCTTTGCAAAGATATGGCATGTTGCGCAGATATTCCCACTACTTCGCGCACAGGCACAACAGCTCATGACCTTGTGCACTTGGTTCCTCTGGTAGGGGGCAACCTTTAGGGTGCCTATGACGACCCTTTAAAGGTATAAAAACACGAAGGCGACTGGGGCCTCCCGCATGTCGCGGCCAAATGCAAGACCTTGTTATACAACTGGATCCTGACGCTGGGCGCACGCGGTGGAACTGTAACGTCGGAACTCCTGCGCTTTTGGCACGTCCCGGAGGCTCTCACGAACCCCCCTTATGCACCCCGAATCCCATCTAAGCTCGTTCATCTTAGGCAATATGTAATCGATATGGCTTATGTAGCCCCTTCTGCGGGTATATAATGTACTGCTCAGGCTCTGAATGAATGGCAGCGCACCATGCGAATTAAGGATTGCCCGAAAGTTTCCCTGTACTAATTGGAAACGAGTTTCGAAGAATTTACATGCCAGTGCGGCCCCGGAAGCGATAAAGTCAACGTGGTACACGTCGTTACATGATCTTAAACCCACCGACAGACTGGCCGCCATCAACCTCAGTGACACACCCGCTTGTTCTTCGTGTGGACACTTCGACTCCCTGCAAAATAGGATAACGGAATGCGGGAAAGTTCCTATAATCTGGACCTGGACCAATGAAACCTTTAGGCGTAATACTTCGTATGGACCACAGATACATCCCGCAGGGCTGGACCCTTCGCTGCGCCTTTTAGCACTGGTCCCGCAGAAACAGGCGGAGATCCTCTGGATTTTGGCGCATCTCGTTCAGTATCGTTTACATACCCACCGCCGCCTTTCTCTTTTGGATTATATGGACTTTTTGCGTCGATCCAGATGGAAGCTATACCACCAAGTCCTCAGGCCTTTGTAGCAGGCAGGTATCTGGATGTCATCGACTGGCCGCAACCTTGAGTTGACCAATGTGTTAGGCGGTCACCCCCCCTCCTTGCGCATGTGACGATATTGTTTTCATTTCGCATTCCGAGACCTGTGGACTCTGTTTAATAACTACACAGGTCTGAACTTGTTACCCTGCTTAGTGCCGTGACTACGTCATTGTAGAAGACAAAGGATAAATAAAGATGCGTTTTAAAAAAATTCCGGTTGTCACTGGATTTTTAGTGAAATATTCCTTCCGACCTTACCATGGCCCTGGGGTCGACTCAACCCCAGTGAAAATGAGTACCAGGAACATTTCCTAGGGTAAAGGCGGCGGGTTGGTGAGGCTGACAAACTCACCACCTTCATGTGCCGAATGTCATGAAATCTGGGAGCCTAAAACTCCTGGAACCCTCTGGGCCACGCCGGGCCTGTTACGGGACTACTTTACCTTTACCTTTTTTTAAAAAAATGTTATTAGCGTAATTAACGTTTCTAAAATCGAATTATGAAAAAAAGAAAATTCCTAATAATTTCTTCGCGTACCACCAGAGAACCTTCCGCGCAACACCATTTGAAAGCACTGCTTTATGTGCTCAAAGTTTAGCAACCAAAAATTCTACGTTCTCTCCAAAGACAGCATTAATACGTTTTGTGGGGCTGTCAAAAAGTTATTTTTGTTCTATACAGTAAGAACTGAATTGTTCTTAATAACCAAGACGGCGAGTTTATACTGCGCGGTATATGCTGAATATTGAAGTATAATTCAGTCTATTTTTGGTCTTTAAATTGTTGATGGAGCACAGGTTCGGGTCAGGAAGGGATCAGAGAAGCAAATGATTCAGTATGGTAAGGAACAAAGGAGAACATGAAGTTATCCGCTGCTGAATTTCAACAGGTCTTTCCGCTAGTTATTTAAAACATATTCTTGAATCTGAATTAAGTGAAATCCACAAAATATGGAAAGGCGATTCGTTATTATAATAAATTTATATTATATCATTTTTTATTGTTGATTGAGCATGCTTCATTACATCAAAAGTAATACTACATGCTAATTACACTTCAGAGTAATGTATGAGTACTATAGCTCATAGTTAAGTCCTAGGCTGTCGATTCTGTTGATATAATAACGGTAATCTGTTATATGCTGGAGACTTTTCCTTAAGTTAATCAGATTAAGGATTGTGCTGTACTAATTATGGTTCATGATTGTTATAATCGGTCAAAGTCTATTGATTCTATATAGTTTAGGAGT
>JGI20166J26741_10193337_pt1 | contig 16934 bp, 9 predicted proteins | sample TergutCu122P5_FD_26741 | JGI IMG/M metagenome (IMG submission 26741)
CCGCAGATCAGTTCTTCAACGCGATCTTGATGAAGCTGATCACTTGCAGTCACAGGCCTTCCACTTCGTGTTTTGTCACTCAAATCTGCTTGCCCCAGTTCTCCAAATTTGAACCGCCTTACCCAGCATCTTACTGTACTCACATCAACACACTGATCACCATAAATGGCTTGCATTCCCCTGTGAATTTCAACTGGAGAAACTTTCCGCAGTTAAGAATTCAATAACAGCATGCTGTTTGAACCGAACGTCTGAAAACTCTTCCATTTCGATGTGCACTGGGTGAGGGCTGTAAGCGTCTGTGTGTTCAAGGTGAAGTATGATAGAAAAGAGATACCATGCGACTACACAGAACCGGTTTTATCTAGATATGTCTAATATAAATAAAAATATTACAGTGGAGGCAAAACTTATCAGCCCACCTACGTACAATTATGTTCCATCTAAACACAACTTTATTCATAAGGGTAGGAACAGTTACATGTTTCAGCTAGCTATAAATAGCCATTATCAAGCTGAACATGAAGAAAATGAAAAGGAAGATTTGCAGTTGCAATTAATGGTTGAGATCTCAAACTTACAAAGGTGATGTTTTATAATCTGTATAAAAACATGTAAAGACTGCGTACTTTCAGGTGTAATAAGATGTAAGGTTAAAACTGTTTGTTAGGTAACTGATTGTAACTTTTAATGTAGTATCTTCAATGACTCAGCTAGGACCAGATTAGGAAGCTTTATGTGGAGACAGTTTATATGTATTCATTTGCAGCTTTGTCTGGCTTGATAGTGATGTATTGGAGAGTAGTTAATATTACTCAGAGACTGTTATATGGTTTGATAGTCGCTGTTAGTCATTTATACAAGACGTGGATTTGAAATTTTGTTTATGAAGGTTCTCTTCTAGATATTAAATAAATGTATACGGATTCATTTCTTCATATGGAGTCCTGGTTCTCAGCATGTCTTTATTATGTGTTCTTGGTAAAGTTATAAGATTCACTTCATGTTAGTTTCTTACAATGTTTCTGATCTTGTGCACATCTCAGTTGTATCGAGTTTGAAGTCCTTCCTTCAAGTATTTTGGTTTTTTCATGTCAGTATCAATCTACCAATGCTACATAGTCGTTCGACTGTCACTGATGCTCTTTAATCTTAGCAAACGGCAGTGTCCTTAAGTGACATGTTGAAAAATGTAGTAATACATTTTGTTCTGTAGTATAAGCTTCATATTGTCTAGAATCCAACAGGAAACCTGGTTCCTTTTGTATCTCATCACACTGCTTGGTATGTGCCTGAAGACAATATGGTGATTTTGTTGATACAGAAAGGTCTTAATGAATTTTTCTTGTGGTGACAAAATAGTTCCCCATAATATGGACATCCAGTTTAATCTAGAATAAAATAATTTGCATTGCACAGTACATTTTATTTCACCAGTAGCTTTTGTTACTTCATGTTGGCCATGGGCACTGAGTGGCATACCCATATGCATATTGGAATAATGGGGGCAAGTGAAAGACCATGTATGTTAGATAAAATAATGACCTCATATAAACTTGCAAGTACTGCAGCAAGAATGACTGTGGTTGTATGTTTTAAAGGATCATAAATCACAAAAAAATTCAGGTCTCTTTATCACTTATTGAATGAAACATGACCAGTAAAGGAAAAGGGCTGAAATGTTTAAAGTTAGTGTGCTTAGTCACATGTCAGACATTTTTCCAGTGACAATATTATCAATCTAAAATTTGACTGTGGTTTTTATTGCAGGGTAATTTGGAGTAAATGTATAGCATATCAAAAAATTGTTCATTTTATATCAATTTTTTAAATCTAAAATAAATTTTTAGAGTTTCTGTGAAGGAGGATGAATTGCTTCAGTTGTCACGTGAAGCGTCAGAATCTGTTGCACAGAAAAAAAGCTAGGCAGTGCTGAGTTAACAGATGGCATACAAATGCACATCTCTCCAATGTACAATTCTGAATGTACTGTAGACATTTAAATTTCAACACCACTTTCTTGCATTGTGAATATTTATAGCTTGATGCTATTCCACAAGCAGCTTATTCTATCACAAGTACATGTATTAAATCAGCCACACACAATGCTTGTTTTATCAATTTATTTATGGTTACAAGTTTCACCTCTAACTGCAAGCCATCATCAGGCAGTTAGAGCCGAAATATATAGCTGTGAATAGGCTAATAAAACTAGTGTTGCATGTGAATGATTTTATATACGTACTGGTGACTTGTGAACACCAATGGGGATGTCTCATCTTAAGTTTATTCTGCTCTCTCCTCTGTCCATACTACCCACACTACTGACTTCAGCTACTGCATGTATATTAATGTAGAACATAAAATACTGTATTTTCTTAAATATCGCTCATTGGATAGAAAGAGTTTCTGCATAATCTTACCACTTCTAGAACGTGAAGTAAAAATTTACATTATGAACTTTTCCAGGTCAGTATTCCAAAATGTTTAAACATGAGATAAATGGGAAAAATCTCCAATCCACTCTGTAGTTGAGAGGTACAACACATGTATTCGTAATCAGAAATACAATTATGTCATTGCGTTATATGGATAAATATACTACATTTTGTATTTCTGTAATGGGCTGTAACTGTAAGAAATCAATTTACGGTGTAAAAACCAACATGCAAATCAAAAGGCAAAATGTTTCTCTATAATAAAATGCTATTCAATATTTGTTGTGATAGGAGAAACATTATTGTAGTTCACTGGCAAGATACTCTTACACACATGCATAATCATTTTATATATCTTCCCATCCTTCGTCTGTAGTACAAACGTAAAAATGTACATCATTTCATCATATAATATAAACCAACATAATGCACCTTTGTTAAACTATTATTTTAATTTTTATGATATCTTCTACATGTTTCAAACCTGAGGGATCATCTTCAGGAAGACATTTGTCCATACAGGTATGGTATAATTTGTTGACATGCTGAAATTACAATAAAAGGCTTTTATAAGATACTTAAGAATAAAAATTTGAAATATTTTATACTTAGTTATCTGAGGCTTTTATGTCTTACATATATCTTATAAAAGCCTTTTACTGTAATTTCAGCATGTAAACAAATTATACCACACCAGTATGGAAAACTGTCTTCCTGAAGATGACTCGGGTTCAAAACATGTAGAAGACGTCGTAAAAATTAAAATATTAATTTAACAAAGGTATACTCTGTTGGTTTGTGTTATACGATTATTCGTATTACAATGCACAGTGCAAAAAACATTAAAAAATGCATCATAGCACTAATAACCCTAGATGTTTTTTTATTTATGCAAGGAAATTCAAATTTCTTACAATCTAATGAAGTTTAACTTGATGCTTTTCTGTTCCTATACAACTGTGGTACTTAACATTATTGAAGTAAACTGAAATACTGCAATAAACAGAATTATGCGACTCAATTCCTGAAGTATGAATATACACCAATATGTACAGACAGTCAAAATAAATGCGGTGATTATGCAAAACGTGCATATATCCTTGAAATTTTTTCCCTGTTTTAAATTTGTTGTTTAGAATCAAATTATGAATTTGCTCATGAATACAGAAGGAAAATACAGTGTAATGGAAAATGTTTGAAATTACTGTACACATCAGAATGTAAGAAAATCCAGGGATACCACATTCACCAATTCTATATAGCTTTCAAATACAGAAAATATATTTCTATAGGGAAACATTCACTAATGAGTAATAAAATTTCAAGTAACAGCTGTTATCAAAGAACTTACTTGCAGCCTTAATGCATTATTAAGTCTCGTAAGAACACGCTGTAAAATATGTTAAGAAGTGAGAAAAGGGAGCTCCTTGTCAGTGAAAAAGCTCGCTTTTAATATCACATCCTTGTTTTGATAATAAGATAGAACACACCAATATAGGATACATTCTTCTTAAATTACATGATATCTTAAAAAAATTTAAAAATAATTTTGTGTGTTTAAAATGTGGGAGAGTAATATTTTCCTCAGTACTTTGAATGATTACTGACTAACTAGTAGAACTAGTTGTCCATATTTCTGTGATCACAGCAACACCTGAACACTTTGAATTTATGCAGTGGCTCTTAGTGGACGATTATTGAAGGTAAATATCTTCTAGAATCAAAAACACCTTTATTATTCCAACTGATGCACATTATTATAAAAATCATAGAATGTTAAAACAATTTAAAATTATAACACTTGCTCCGACATGTTTCGGTTCATGCAGGAACCATCATCAGGGAGCAATCCTGTGGTCTGCTTCACAATGGAGGGAGGAATTCAGTTCTTGCCTCCACTGTGAACCTAACGCCTGCATGACAGGCTGATATGCCACCATAACATTGACTGCTTCTATACCAATGAGCACAGAAAAACTATACTCTGTAGTTTTAGCGAAGCTTAGGACTGCTCCCTGATGATGGTTCCTGCATGAACCGGAACATGTCGGAGCAAGTGTTATAATTTTAAATTGTTTTAACATTCTATGATTTTTATAATAGTGTGCATCAGTTGGAAAAATAAAAGTGTTTTTGATACTACTGATGCACGGTGCAAACATGAAGATCTTCTGGAATGTTGTGCAATGTTGTATGATAAATAGTTACTGATGTTTCAAAGAACTATAATTTCTTCATCTTCAGAGTCCAGCAATCCACTAAGTGTCCTGGACTGTTTGGCCCCAGATATGAAGTCACAATGACTCATAGAAACTTCAGTAACAATTTACTCAACAACACTGTGTAATATCCAAGAGGACTTGAATCTTCAGAAACACCACTGTGAAAGCCTCAAATATTACAATTATAGACATAAGTTCCCCATTTCTACTAAGACAAATACGCTCATGGCAATTTTTTATCACGATTAAAACAAAAGCAAGATGGCAGTGGTGACATTTAAGTGTTTTAATGTTTTAACACTCTAACAAAACAGGCACAACATGATGACACTGAATGCTGTACGTAGCATTTTTATGTCAATCAAATGTTGTTATTAGATGCTTACATATATCAGTTAAATAAAATACATGTATACTTAGTTATCTTATATCAGTTAATTTCAGGAATTAAGATCAGTAAAAAGTGAGTAATTTTATCATTATTCTTTAAACAACATTATCACTATGTTCATTCTATTTTGTTATACATAGATTGGTTTGTTTACATTTGTGTAGAGTAACATGTCTGGAAATATTATTTGAAATTCTTATATGATCTAGTATAAGCCTTCATAATATGTGCATGTGGCAGCTTTTATTTTAGTTAGGCCTACATACAGAAGATTTCAAACCTTACTTCATTTGTTACATTTGTTACAGTTTATGTAGATAGTTGGGGCAAATGTAGATGTGTAGATAATGTCCTAGAAGTATTATATTTTGTTCATATTTTTCACACACACATGGTAGGATTATAAAATGCTTGAAATGTAGGATCTATGCATCTCATATTACAATATGAATAACGGAGAAGCAATTATTTTTATACACACACATGATTAAATCATCTCAATTTTGAATCAAATATTCTTCATCACTGCTCTCTTGCTGCTTGTATTATTCTTCTGTGTGTATTTAATTTTTGTAGTATGTACATATCTGTACATTGCATGAAAATTAGTGGCTTTAAACAGCATGATAATTCTGGTTTATGTGCTTTCAGCTTTAATATGTTTGTATCTGAAATTACTGGGCTTATAACACTAGCATTTATTTTTAATTAATGGGGTCATATTGACCCCATGGTACTGTTAACGTAACTTTTTTCATGGTACCGGAGCAGGGTTAATGGTTATCCATGTAATATGTACATGAAACAACCACTCAGTTAAACAAGACAGAGTCCCAGTAACAATTCTAATGTAATACTAACGTTCATTAATCTGAGCATACTGCAAGAAAGCATTTTGTTTCATGTAGAAATGTTGTAACTTTTACATTAATTTAAACTGCTTAGTAAAAAATATAGTATTTTATGTTATACTTCAGTAAAAATACTCATATTGGATACTGAGAAATTAAAAATTTAAATTCTATACTTTTATGAAATAGAAAGTGCTAAAATAGACTATATTCAAAAACTGCAAGAAATCTATATCCTGACTGTGATTTACAATTATTTTATCTTTCTGTCATTCATCCCATTGTGCAGCATACTAATGATAACAGTCTAGCACAGCTGGCGTATTTATGTTATTTGTGCATGACTGATACTCTTATTGTTTATGTACAATTGTTTTAAATTAATGCATTATAGAAAAGAAGGCAAATAAGAAGTAAAAGAGAAAAGATTGTACACCAGGCCTGTCACATGCACAGCCTGCAAAGCTTCACGATGGGGCCAATTATATTTTGATATTTGTAAAATTTTACTCTCCTGGTTTTGGAACACAACAACAAACATTTTTGTAGAGTACTGAAAAACATTTTTGCCAATCAAAGACATGTATGCTCATAGCACCATCCTGTTTCTTCAGCTTGGTATGCATATACTATGTACAGGGTCCGCCAGCCGAACCTGACGTTTTTTGAACGGCTAGTATATGAAGGCGGAGCTTACAGTTGCCATGGGAGGTGTATCATTGGAAGCGTAAGGTTTTGCAGTTTTAGTTGCCATGGAGCAGTGGAGTCCTCAGCACCGAGCGTTCGTCGTGGAGACGTTTTTTAAAAACGGCGAATCGGTAATCGCCACACAGAGGAAGTTTCGTCGGCATTTTAATGTTCCGCGTCACGGGAGGATCCCGGCACGAAACACGATACTTCTTTGGGTGCACAACTTCCGTACCACGGCTTCTACAACGAAGAAGCATGGTGTGTCTAAACATACGGTCAAGCTGAATGTTATTGTGGCCCTTAGTCAATACTGTTGTCAGCAAAAGGCAGGATGGGACAGGAGTCATGGTTAATTTGCTTAGAAGCATCTGTTCTATCTTGCTTATAATTTCAGATCACCTAATCATTGTAATAATGCTCAGGTTTAGTGCTTTTAAGCGTTCATAAATTTTATGCTCCAATAACTTAAAGAAAGGTGTTTTTGAAGAAAAAAAAATGTTACCTGCTTATTGAGTTTTCCAATCAATTTCAGATATACAAACATATTATTTTTATTGCATAATACATTAAATAAACATTTCAAAATTATATGTGACGCATATTGTAAATCCTTTCATTTTTCTGCACTGAAAACTTCACAAATGAAGAAAGGAAGGGAATGTGACTTATGATTTCGTCACGGATATATAGTACTACTCTTTGTACATTTTTTTTAGGAACAAAAATTTTTATGATGTAGTCAGTATTAAAAGTCCATCTTTTGACTAGCTTTTGAATGTAATGTAATGTACTAGCTTGTGCAGAAAAGCTACTAGTTAATGTTTTCCCCATATATCCTAGCAGAGGCACTTTTTTGGGGTTTCCTCAAGCAGAAATGATAAAATGAACCATCAATGTCTCCCACTTCACAAGTTCTTCTTCCACCATGTTTTATACTGATTATAGGACGTTGAAGAGTGTAGTGTTTTTGTGAGCTCCAGGTGTATGTTAATACCATGTTTCTTGAAAATCGTTCACTTGTTTTAGAAGATGTAAATGTGAGCACAGCATGATTTCATAAGCTTATTTTTTCCTTCCAAGGAAGTAATGTCAGTTAAAAATGCATGGGCATTTAAAAGAATATTTAGTTTTGAATTTATATATCATTCCTTATAAAAAAATAAGTTTTCCCTGTCCCAGCCCTGAAGGCTTACTTGGGGAGTAGAGGTATAGTTCCATGCATGTTAACCTTGGTGATAGATGTTGAGTGGTCCACTGTACAGCCAGTCGCTTTGTGCCAAGTAAAGAACCCCTGTAACCAATGGATAGGAGGTTGGGTGGTCCCCAGAGCTGGTCTGGATGTTTCATAGAAGAGAAAAGTCTCTTGCCATTGCCAATACCCAAAACTCAGATTATCCAGCCTATAGCATGGGTGTTATACTGACTGTTCTATTCCTTACAAATATATGGTCACATGAGTACATGTGTGTGTTCATTCATTTGTTGGACATTAATGAAACTTTGTATGAATATCATGCCAGTAAATAATGCCAACATAAATACTGAGGTGGTGATGCAAGGCTATTATGTTATATGAGGCAAATTTTCCATCAGAATCTCTATTAGTGCAGAGGGGACACTTTTCACAGAAATGGTTGCCAAGTTGTGAAATTAATGATTAATTGTTCTTGTTCGTCGCAGCAAGTGAGTTAAAAACTGTAAATTTCTTCCCTGGACTCTCTGTTACACATACACCAAATGTCTTTTTATATTACACATTCAAAATATGATGATAAGAATTTTCCAGGAAATATATGCTGAATTTAAAGAGAGTAACAAACAACTTTAATGTGTGCTGGTACTTATACACACATGGAGCAAAAATATACAAACACTGAATGGGAATTATGACTGTAGTATCAAGTCTCTAAGTGATGTTCATTTCCAGTCTTTACTTCTTTTTTGGGCTCATCTTTCTTGGTGCATTAGGCTTCACTGCAATCTTAGGTCATGGTGCCTTGAATTTTTGGTGGGATCTTTCCCCACCTTTTTAGCCTTGAATGGTCATTTCTTATGTTTAGCTGGTGAAGCTTGATTCTTCTTTTCTGGAAAATTTACAACAGCTTTTTTGGGCAACTTGACCTTAGGCTGAGGGGCATGTTCCTTCTACTCATTTTGTTTGAATAAAGTACCAACCCACCTTGGAACTTGTGCAGTAGACACAGCAAATTTCTCAGTCTTTTTAGCTGCTAACATGAGACATAGAGGCTCCTCTTTCCTTAGTTTTCACCAACTTACTAAAACTGATAGAAAACATAATATACATCTTTATGAATTGTGGTAATGTCTCACAGTCCACCTTATAGCATTCTGCTATGTATTCCTTCTTAGCATGCAGTGAACACCTACCTTGTTCCTGTACATTCTTGACGGTGTTATCAACCATTTCAGAAGTAGAACGATTAAGTGCCTTCCTTTGAAACTTCCTCTCCAAAAACTTTGTATTCTTCTGCACTAGAATTCTTGCAGCATGGCCTCTCTGAACACCATCTTCCATGGTAGTCAAGAGCACAAGCAAATAAATTTTAATTTCATTTAACATTTGTAAAATGGTAGCACCAGACATTTGTATGTGTCTCTTAGCATGTGTATGAAATACTAGATACATGTTTCGTGCACCCTTGTTTTTAAGCTTTTGCATCTCGAATATACATATTGAATTTGCTGTGTATGCATGACCCATGACAGTGTTATGTATTATAGGTTACATATTTAAGAGCATTTCCCTTATCAGAGCATTTGAAAGTCAAAGTGGTGTTAAGTCAGTCTCTTAGAAAAATGAGTCTAATTCATATACATTATGACAGCACCAAGATCAATGAATGTGCAGACTGTTGTAAGTTGTAATTATGAATTTACCTCTCACAGCACAGCACAGCACATACAAAGTTTGGTGTTGATAATCCCATTGTAGGTAAAGCTGTAGTTAAGTTCTCCAAGTAAAGGAAACATTACTTACACCACTTTACCTTTCAGGGTATCACATATGACTGAAGCATGCAAAGAAAGAAGCAATATGCTTCATAGTTTATAATAAGTGATGTAAGATTTCATTCTGTTCTGATGTGGGTTGGAAAGTTAAATGTGTGAGATGCTTTGATTCCAGTTGCCTTATTTAGGAACATATGATTTAAGAACACATGTGGTAATTTGAAGTGTTTAGGACACATAATTTGATGTTTTATGTTACAAGAAATGTTCAGTTTTGGATCGTAAAATTTCTGGGAAGAAGACTGAAATGCAGTTAAGAATAGTATGGACAATGATAGTATTTTAGTTAATTAATACTTCATTGAATGCTTTGTCCATTTTAAAATTAAAGAAATGAAATCCCTCTATTTTGCATTTGTTGTATTTGACATTAAAAATTTGAAGAGAACCCTCTAATATACTGAATAAGTTTGCATATTTTGAAGCTATTGAAGAGTTTCAAGCATGTAGCATGGCAAAATGAAACATGGTTATGTTATTCTTCAATTTGTTTCAAGCTCTGGGAATACATGTGATGTCATGTGAGAAAGTGGATTGCAAATCTGAAAGATATTCAATGAGTGAAGTTTTCTGGGTCATAAAAATTAAATGAGATATTATTACCACTTTAAGTGTGCCTCCTTTATTTCACTGGATTGTCATTATTTTACAGGATAAATCCCCATTACACGATGCATTTATTTCATGGCAAGAGTTTAGAAATTTGTTCATGGTAGAAATCAAAATGTAGTATTCACAGCCATTCAATAACAAACAATTCTATTTCCTAAGTATTTTGAAATATGCCAAAGTGGGAGAAGTGCATAACGTTCTGTGGGATTTTATTGAAAAATATTGATACTTCAGTGGAATAAATTTAACATTATAATGACGACAACCTCAAGTATTTGTGATATGTAGAACCTTGCCTGTTGAACATCCCTTGTACTTATGACCATAATATTAATTGTCCATTATACAGTTTTTCAATCAGGCAGTCTGTGAAAGTTTTGTAAGTGGTCTGTGAATGTAAGTATGCATGTCTGTATGCAGGTATGCATGCATGCATGCATGCATGTGCAACCTGCTGTTACATGAATCTTATATAATTGCTTAAATCATGATTTAGTTGTTTATTTTGCATGCCTTTAATGAAGTTTATCTACAATTGGATTGATAATTCAACTGTTACAGGCACTATCATGAATGGTAATTTATGGTATTGCAGTAATCTGTAATATCTTATTATTTTGTTCTGTTAGAAAGATATTTGAAACACAAACAGACACACCTGTGATAACTGTCAATGAATCCATAACAAAAATTTTCCAGATGAATTATCAACTCAACTATGATGTTCTACACATACCAGTGCTACATATTGAATTATATGATCAATACAAGAAATGATACATTGAACATTTCCTAAAACATTTCACATATGATATAAAATTGTAGGTCAAGAAAAAAGTACTGCATAAACAGGATGTGACTGAAATAACATGAAAATGGACTGGACTGAATTTATTTTTGATCACAGTAGTCTACAGAAACTGCATTTTTACAAATGGGATCTGCTCCTTTATCCACACAGTTTTGAGGAATAAAGTGTCCCCAGTCACTGCTTTTACAAAATTCTATGCATTTTATGCCACATTTTCATAAATTTCTGATCATATATTTAATATAATGACAGATAAACTGTCATTAAGTCTGAACATTATGTCATAGTTTAATGATTTAAAGACTACAACTACATTGTATCATTAATTAATTCCTTCTAAATTATTCCTTTCAAGCAGCATGGTGCATATTGAATTTAATTTTTTCAAATTTTTATAACAGACAGCTTGAGGTGGTGTTTTCTTTTCAACTGTGAGTATCAGTATTAAAAAGCTACATTATAAATACATATAATTCTACTATTTTTATTTGTTAATATCACCAAATCGGCGTTCCTTCCCATTTAACTGCACCATAAGAATAATGTAATCTTGAAATTTGTATTTAAAATGGAATTCAGAATAGCATTACCCATTTCTCATTTTGTCACAAAATTATGATCATGCACTCCGGATCAGTAACTATGAAAGGAACCTTATATTTTCTGTAAAACAGGGGACAGAGAATGGAGATTGACATAATGAGGGCCCACAGATACACAAGTGACACAATTAGTTGTTGTCTTCTCTCTTCTTATAATTTGATCTAACACTCATCACTTACCTACCATAAATAAGTTCCTATATGTTTGTTATTCTGCAAGTATTGATTTATCTAATTGGTGTTTTTATTTTCAGAATATGGATCCTTGAATATTTTAATATATAAAATGTCATTTTCTGCACTCATAATACATTATTAATTGGTCAGAAATATCTTTCATTGCAAGGCAAAATTTTTTAGCATATAATTTGTGCTATGACTGAAAAATGTAAACCTCATTGCAAATATATGGCGACAACAATTTTCCCTTAAATGACATTTAATAAAAATTTATTATGTTACTGATATGTTATACTATTATTAATACTGAACCATGTTTTTGGTACAGTTGGCGAATGTCAATACCCCATCCCCATGTAGTAAGCCATGCTTGGAGTTTTGGTATGTATGCAAGGTGGAAGTGATCACCAGAAAGAATGTACTGCTAAAAGTAGTTGAGAGGTGACAAATTTTTTATCGGTATCGCAGCCTCATCTTTTGCCAGTAAAAAGATTTGTACCTAGCAACACCACTTATTTAGTCAAGCTGTCTGTCAAGAAATTTTCAAGTTCACAACATGCATATTCAGTGAAACTGTGATTTAATATTATCACCGAAGTACTCCAACATACAGCATAAAAGTAAATCAATGGAAGCTTATCTATAGAAATTATACATAAAGGCAGGAATTGCAAAACTATCCTTTTGAAATTACAATAACTCTCATATGAGTAAAATGTTTCATGTTTTGGAATGCACTAAAAATGCTAGTCCACAAAATATATAAGAAATCTTAAACAGAATTTTCACAACAGTGTTTCAGATAAGTAATTATGAATCCACCAACACAACCATGTTCTTTTGTATATATGGTAGAAACTGACGAAGTGAAATGAAACCATAAGTATGAAAATAATGGCACAGTGATCACTTACCATATAACAAAACAATGTAAGTGTAAACTTTCCTATGTCTCTTTCCTCTTCTTTCTTCACGCTTCAATTTGCTGTCTGTGACAACACATGTGTACAGTGTATTGAGGAGGATATCATCAAGTTGGAGAACAATTTTAAGCGTTGCTTGATTTCAAACTTTCGCTGTGTTCTGAATGTTGTATGCTTTCTTCTGGGTAATTCCCCAGCATCTGACTTTTATATGCCAAAATTTCGGAACACTCTGTCTGTTCCATCTTCACAGGTGGGTAGGTATGAAGATGGAGCAGAGTGTTCTGAAACGTCAGCATATAAAATTCAGACACCGGGGAATTACCCAGAAGAAACCATACAATTTTAAGCAAATTTGTTAATGCATTTCTGATTTAATAGTGACATATTACTAAAGTTATCCTATTTAGGAAGATACAATTTATGCATAATAAGTAATTGTACATGCAAAGTTTGTTGTCATTGCAAATGTATTATCAACTAATGATTATAGTAATGTAAAAAATTGTTGCATATTTATCATTAAACAATAATGTATAGAACTGGGAATTAAACGTTATGCAGCTCAGAAGAAAGTCATGTAATCCTCAAGTTGATATAAATCTAGGACTATTACATGTTATGACTACAGTTTTTCGACTCATTCAGTTCTGTTGCAGGAAATATGTTTGGATTGCACTAAAGTGGTTCTCTCTTATTTGCATGTCTCAAGATCTAAAGCAGCCAATTCTTTAGTGGATTAAAACCATAAATCCTTTCCTTAGAACATCACTGGTTGCAGCTGAACTGTATTATACATAACAAATGACACTGTGAATGAAGAACCAAATAAAATCAGTCCGGTTACTTTTTGGTCACATCTGGATACACCTGAATGCATTTTGCATTGCCTTGTGTTTGTGATGTTGTTCACCTTCAGGTTCTCGTCGTCCAAGCATCACATCTATCCACAGCAATGCTTCTTCATCTCGTAGTTACAGCGCTAGACGATTTGAACGTGAAAATATGCAGAGAGAACAACGCCAATTGCAGCTACAGATGCAAATGCAAATTCAGCAGGAAAGTCTGAAAGCAGGGGCAGCGCCAACACCTAGTCCTAAGACACCAATGTCAACAGACGAACTCCTACCATCTGTCAGTGAGGTCAGGGAGGTGAGAGAAGATGATCACTGCACGTGTTCCTCAAAACTACTTGCACTTATGCATTGTGTTACCATTGTATTCCAAATGTGTGGTGTGACAAAGAGTACCGGACTGATACACAAAGATATATTCTTCTCATTTGCTGTTCATTGATATACATTCTGTGATTTTTAATACCAAAATATCTGTTCTCATTTTTAACATGATAATGCCCTAACCACAGTCTTCCATCATGAATCTATCATTTTGAGAAGAATGGCTTTCTAATGTACCACATTTTCTGTGATTTTGTAGAATGATCCTATTTTCTTAGCCAAGACATTTGGAAATTGATAATTTACTGTTGTGAGACAGTTACATTTCTGTTGCATGGACAAAACCCTTGTCCTTATCTCTACATTCAAAATCTGGAAGCCTTCATGTAATAATCTACAGCACTGGTTTCAAAGTAGGCTATGAAGTCAGCTCATTTCATATTGGGTAGATTTTGAATATTGTTACTCAGTGCACTTGGGTAAAAACTTGGCAGGTGCTTTACAGGCACAGGGGTGGGCTCCAGAAAAGATGCTAAGGTCTGCCAAAGATCCCATATTCCAATGTAGAACATGATCACTGAACAAAGATTACATGTGCAGTCCTCAATGGACAACAAGGCAATAACATGAGAGTTCTATCAAGGCCACATGGTTCAGTGTGAAGAAGGTGGAACCCTCCATACTGTGGGTAGTGCAAATGGTGAACCTGTCTAGGAAACCAACAGATGGCAACCCTCTTACTAGACTTTCTTGCAACCAAATGGTTATATCCTCAGATGACATTTCTGTTACTCAAAAATTCCAAACAGACATAATTATAAAGTAGAAGTACTATCAGACCAATATTTGTGAAAATTATATTCACACCATTTTTTTTATTAGACTCAGATACCTAATTTTATTAAGATCAGTTGAAAGGTTTCTGATATGAGATTGTAGACAGATGTAAGTCTCCATATAATGAGTTCAACTTATGGCAAAGAATATGTAATAGAGGAACGGACAAGCATTCTTGTAAGTAATTTCTGCTGTTTAAGGGTTAGGACTGCTGGCTCACACAGTGTAATTGTTTTATTCAGTAACAGGGAGGAGATACATACTAACAGCTCTTATCTACACAGATATGCATTTTTTAAGATATCTCACTGTGTAACATGATAAAACAGCCCATGAATGAGCCTGTATAGAGTTCAGTTGCCACCAAGTGATTAGTGTTATACTTCTACTATTATTATACTGTACCCAGATTTATTTAACCTCTATTTTTACACTTCTCAGACCATTTTTATATCTGCTATATTGTTTATTTACATTTCTTCAAAGTATTATATGTGGGTTGACATTAAACTTCAGCAAAATGTAATGAAAGTGTACTGAAGTTATTGGACTTCAGGACGGAAGTAATTTTACTTTAATTTTGTCTATATAAGCATAAAGGAGGAAGCTGTTGGTAAATTTTCTCTTATAACTGATTTTATGTAACCAAAGCCAAATTAACAATGAACAGCTTCACAAAAAAAAAAAAACCCCCAAACAAATAAACAAAAAAAACATATTAGTACCTAATGGGAGTGCCTGGAAGTTTGTTGAACCACACAGATGACACTTAGCCATGAAGTGGAAGGCTGCATACTGTTCACGTTATTATGTTATTCTCTCTCATGATGAAAATTTGTACTGAAAAATCTGGAAGGTCTTTCTCTACTACTTTAGAGGGAAAATTGGAATCATCTTCCATGAATAGCTCATGAACCAACTATGTTCAAAGTGTACATTATCAATACATGAAAAACACGGTGATGTGATTTATTTCATCTTTCAAAAAAATTAGATGAAGGACCTATTGTGCAACCAGTAGCATGAGGTTTCTTTCACACATAATGGCAGCCTACATTGCATTACACAGGGACATTATTTTATATCATGACTGTTGCTAGTCACTTTCTGTCAGCTTACTTAACTTAGAAGACTTTGATATGCAATTAATGTGTTTGTTGTGTGTGACACATGCCTGTGAACCCAAGAATAATATTTCTGACACCATCTCTAATTATGGTAAATACCCACCTAATATTAACTGCAATGCACTGGACTAAAATGCTTGGACACCATCTCATGGAAAAATGAAATATGGGCAAGTGCTGTGCTGCCTGCAGTCACATGAAATGATCTGAGTAAAGGATGATGCAAGGTGGAATATATAATAATATAACTGTTGATGCAGTTTTAATTTCAGAAAACATGCAGAATAATTTGTGGACATTTATTATGTGATACATGAAGTAACATTACTTTGCAATGCAAGGTTCAATAATAGGAAGTGTGTACATTAATTTAAGCATTTCTGTGAGTAACTGCTGAAGTTTCATGTCATAAAACCACATAATTCCAGAGCTTGTTGCCTTAATATCCACACATTTAAGCACATGGTTTATTTACATATTACAGCCCTTGCTGCCAACTTGTATGAATATGCTTTAGCACTGCATTCCATTTTCAGGTCTTTAACAATAAGAAAGAAAGGACACTACATTGTATAAGAGTAGTCACTTCTATACTGCAATTAAGCTCACATTTCTTAAAATACATTAAATTTTTCTGGAAATGTTTGTTGCTATAAGGTCTCTGTTTATTGCATTTTTATTAAGTTTGACAGATGGATTTTCTGTGTTTAAAAATAAATCACAGCCAAATTCTACAACGTCTCATTGACTTACCTGAACATCTGTGCTCTTTTGACTGAGTTATCATTTTGAGGAAAGCATATATCCAAATTTATCATCACCATCATCATCACCATCAGTGCTTAAGTTGCATAAACCTTTCTGAAATTACAATAAACTGAAATTTAAACCCACAATTCTAGTTTCAGTAGAGTGGAACGTCATAGAGCTGAAATGTCAATACCTTGCTTGTTTTCACCATGGGAACCTTTAGTTTAGTTTAGTTTAATTTAGTTTAGCTTAGTTTAGTTTAGTTTAGTTTAGTTTAGTTTAGTTTAGTTTA
>JGI20166J26741_10195559_pt1 | contig 16927 bp, 11 predicted proteins | sample TergutCu122P5_FD_26741 | JGI IMG/M metagenome (IMG submission 26741)
TCTGCGCCGATCGATCAGACACGATTCACCTCACTGCTGTTGTTGACTCCTCGAACTTCATTGTAACATCCGTGTAAGGATTGCACACCATCTGCTCGCCACCTCAGGCGCCGGCGATCTCCCAGTACAGGGCGAGCGTAGCACGGGCCGTCGCCTGCCAGCTGAACAGTTGAGCGCGCCGGTAGGCGGCGGCGGCCAGCGTATCGACGAAGCTCTGGTCGCGCGCGATGTGCAGCAGCAGCTCAGCGAGTCCGTCCACATCGTCTACGTCGAAATAGGTCGCGCCGGCCGCCTCATTCTCGCCCAGGACCTCCGGCAGCGAGCTGGCGTAAGCCGCCAGCACCGGCGCGGCGAATCCTGCAGCCTCCAGCGCCGAGCGGCTGAAACCCTCGTAGCGCGACGCGATCACGAAGGCGAGCGCGTGCGCGTAAAGCCAGCGCAGCTCTTCGTCGGTGACCCGCCCGGTGAAACACACAAGCTCGCGCGCCGGCCCATCCGCCATCAAGGACTCAAGGTAGCCGGGCTGGTTTCTGCCCACCAGCAACAGTCGCGGGCAAGCCAGAGGATCGAAGCCCGGCAGTGCTGAGGCCTGATCATAGAAGCGCTCGAACGCCCGCAGCAGCGTTGGGAGGTTCTTATGCGCGGCGCTGTTTCCCATCGCCAGGAAGAACTGCGTGGGAGGCAGGCGGTATATGAGTTCGGGCATCAGTTGTTTCTCGCCGGATATGAAGTCATCTGCGGACTCAGGGACGACGTGCAGCTTCCCGGCTGCCGCGGGATAGAGGCGCACCAGGTCCTCTGCGGCGCGACGTGAGGGCGCGATCAGCAACTGCGAGCGTTTGACCGCGCGTGCCATCTCCCGACGCTGCGCGGACGGCGCAGCCCCCATGACCAGCGGCGCCAGACCCAGCACCGTCATGACCACCGGGACATTGGCGCGGGGACAGGTTGCCTGCGACGTCATATGGATCACATCAGGGCTGAGGCGTGCCGCGATATGAGCCAGCTCACGCGCGCCTGCCGGTGACTGTGGATCCTTGCGGGCAGTCACCAGGCTGATAGGATGGCGCCGCTCGCTGAAATACTTCTGTCCGGGCGCCACGACGAGCGTGAGCTTCAGGCTTTCTTCGGGCGGCAGTTGAAGCAGACCGTAGACCAGGCCGCGCACTGAGCGGATCGAACCATCGACCGTAGTACTGCGCGCATCGATGAGGATGTTCAGCGGCGACATAGACGATACACGTCCTCGATCTGCGCGACCATCGCGTCAAGCGTGCAGGCAGTGTTGACATGCGCCTTCGCGGCAGCCGCAACGCGCGCGCGCTCATCTGCCGGCAGCTCCAGCATCCGCGAGAGCGTCTCGACCAGCGCGTCAAGGTCTCCGGGAGGCGTAAGCCAGCTCTCCGTTCCGGGCGTCACCACTTCTGCGATGCCCCCCACCTCTGAGGCCACGATCGGACAGAGCGCGTCCGCCGCCTCCAGGATGACATAGGGCAGGCCCTCCCAGAGCGAGGGCAGGAGGAACAGGTCCGCGCCCCGGTACGCGGGGGTCAGGTCCGGACGCGGGGGCAGGAAGCGCGTACTACCCGTGAGCCCCAAACGCGCCGCGTCGGCCTTCAACTGGTCCGCATCCCCCGTGGCGATCAACGCGAGCACCGTCTGCGGGAACCGCTGGTGGACCCGGGCGAAGGCCTCGAGCATCTGGCGCTGGTTCTTCATGGGGCTGACGCGGCCCACATGGAGGATGAGTGTCTGCTCAGGGGATACCTGAGCCTCCTGGCGAAACGTCAGCTCCCGTGCGGAAAGCTCTTCTGCGCTGTGCGGAGCCACACCGTTATAGATGACCGTTGTGAGCGCAGGATCCAGCATGCGCAGACGCGCACCCCGGTCCTTGTCAGCCTGACAGACGGTGATGAAGCGCGCCGTACGCCTGCGCAGCAGACGCTCGAACAGGATCTTGAGGGCGCTGCCCCGCCCCTGATCGACGTGGATGCCATGCACGGTGTAGACCACGCGGCGCGCGGCCTGAGGATCGGCCAGGCGCGCGAAGGCCGCAGCACGGGTCCCCTGCGCGTGCACCACCGCAGGGTCGAAGGTCGCGATGACCGAACGAAGCCCCCTGACCGCAGAACACTTCAGGCTTCCGCCCAGCGGAAGCGGGTGATGCGCTGCCCCCAGCTGCGCCGCAAGCTCAGCGAGGTCACCGCCCGCAGGCGCCGCGACGCCGACCTCATAGCCACGACGGGCGAGTCCGCGCAGCAGGTCTGCGGCGTGTCGTTCCCCCCCGCCTGTCGTCGCGTTGGCGGCCGCCACCAGAAGGATGCGCCGGGCAGCCGTCATGACGAGGCGTCCTGTCTGCGCGACCTGCGCCAACCGATCAGGCGCTCCGAGCGCTGCTGTCCCAAGAGCGCGTAGAGGATCCTGCGCTGACGGATGGTGCCCCCCAGCTCTTTGATCCGCGCGCGCATCACCGCGCGGTCCTGACTGCTTAAGGCCGAGACGTCGACCAGGTCCCGCAGCACCTCGAGGTCGGACTGGCGCGCCAGAAGTCCGTTGCTCGTCTTCTGGCCCGCGCGCACATGGTAGATCGCAAGAACCTCCGGCTGGTAGATGTGGCGCGCGCCCTGCATCATGATCCGCAGCCAGAAGTCATAGTCCTCATTGAAGATGTCCTCCCGGAACCCGCCGGCGAGGTCGTAGAAACTCCGGCGGAAGACCGCCGTGCCGTAGATCTGGTTGAAGCGGATCTCATCGGCCAACGAAAGCGACATCACCTGAGAGAAGCGCGCGTCGCTGTGATACGGCGTCGTCTCACCTGACGCCTGGCAGTAGACCGCGTTACTGGCATAGATGTCATAATCAGGATAGCTGCGGATGAACCTCTGGCTTGAGGCGATGAATTCTGGGAGCAGTTCGTCGTCGGCGCCCAACTGCGCGAGGAACTCACCGGTGCTGCGCCGCACCGCCGCGTTGAGCGCGCTTGCGGTGCCACCGTTGGCCTGATGCTGCGCCTTGATCCGGCTGTCACGCTGGGCATAGTCGATGGCGACCTCAAGCGTGCCGTCCGTGCTGCCGTCATTGACGACCACAGCCTCCCACTGGGCGTCGGTCTGCGCTAACAGCGAATCCAACGTGCGCGCCAGGGTCGCCTCCGCGTTCCAGGCGGGGATGATGATCGATATCATCGCGCCAGCACCTCGTCGTAGAGATCAAGCAGGATGTGCTTCTCCGCCTCCCAGTTGTAGCGCGTCTCGGCCAGATGACGGGCGCGGGCAGCCATCATCAGGTAGGGGTTGTCAGCGCTCAAGTCCGTCTGGGCATCACGCGCGAGCGTGATCATCTCGTCAAGGGCCTTACGAAGTGAACTGACGTCCCCAGGCTGGAAACAACGACCGATCCGCTCACCTTCTATCACGCTCTGCAAAAACGGCATAGCCGGACCGATGACCGGAGCCCCGGCCATCATATAGCCGAAGAGCTTGTTCGGCGCGGCGATACGGTTGTTCAAGCTTGAATCATCGGCGCCGATCAGACCGATCGTCGCCCCACAGGCATACTCATGCAGATCTGCCGCAGAGACCCGCCCCATGACATGCACGTGAGAGGCGAGCCCCTTCTGTTCCACCAGCTCCCGCAGTCGCTGCTCCAGAGGGCCATAGCCCTGGAACACCAGATGCGCCTGGGTCTCGTCCGCGAAAGCCTCGACCATCAGGTCAAGATCGCGCCCCTCGATCAGTACCCCCTGGTAGAGCACGATGATTTCTGAAGGCAACAAGTCAAGCTCACTGCGAAGTCTGCCTGAGGAGCTGAGGGGCATGAGCGCCGGCACGTTATGCTGCACCGCCGCCTTGACTCCGTGACGCTCCTCCAGCACCTGTGCCAGCGGCTCGCTGACGGTCAACACGCGAGCGGCCTTCGGGATGAGGCGACGCTCGATGCGCTTCCAGTAGGTCTGCACCGGCCAGCTGCCCGACCAGCGGGAAGCCTGCAGCATGTCAGAGTAGAGTTCGTGAGCGTCGAAGACGAAGGGGACGGAGAGCACCGTCGCGGCTTTGTCAGCGATCGCCAGAGTATCGGCGTCGCAAGCTTGGATCGCATCAGGCAACCAGGCTTCAAGAGCCTGCAGATAGGCACGTGTCCGCTCGCGAAGCTGGCGCCACTTCCGGATCATGTGCCTGGCCCCTGCCGTCGTGAAGTCGGCGCAACGCGCGATCTCAAAGCCCGCGCGTGTCTCGAAATCCGGCAGCCCTTCGCGTCGCAGCGCGAAGATGCGCACCTGATAACCGGCTTCGGCCAGCGCGGCAGCCTCGCGTTCAACGCGCGGGTCGCTCCCCAGGTCTCCGAAGACCAGGATCGCGATCTTGTGCTGTTGGGCTTGAGGCGGCATGCGTCACTTCCGTCGTAGAGGTTCAATGGATTATCAACTACCAATTATAATGGATGAGTAAGATAGTAATGAAACCGACACGAGATGATGAAGGGACCGACCATGAGCGATCTACGCGGAGCCGTGATAGGCGCTGGCAACATGGGGCGCCACCACGCGCGCATCATGTCACAGTGTGAGGGCGTTGAACTTGTCTGCATCGTTGATACCGACCTCGAAGCTGCCCGCGGGCTCTGTGACCAATGGGGCGGCACACCTCTGTCCTCGGTCGACGACCTGCCTCCGGTCGACGTCGCTCTCATCGCGACGCCGACTGAATATCATGAAGCGATCGCGCTGGAGCTCATCGGACGCGGCGTCAGTCTCCTGATCGAAAAGCCCCTGGCCGAGAGCCCGGCGGCTGCGAGGCGCATCGTCGAGGCGTCCCGCGCGGCGGGCGTCACGCTTGCCGTCGGTCATGTCGAGCGCTTCAATCCGGCGGTACAGGAGCTGAAACGCCGCCTGAAAGACCCGCGGATGATCTCGATCGAGCGCCTCTCTCCGTTTCCCGCGCGCATCAAGGACAGCGTCATCTACGACCTGACCGTCCACGACATCGACCTCGCCTGCTGGCTGGCAGACAGCGAGCTCACTGAGCTTAACGCCACAGGATCGGTCACCTTAAGCGATAAGACCGACGTCGTCTCCACTCAGCTGAAGTTCGCGAGCAGCTGCATCGCCACCCTGCAGACCTCCCGCATCACCCAGGACAAGGTCCGTCGCATCACCGTCTCTGAACCCGAGCGGTTCTTCAAGGTCGACATGCTCAGGCAGGATATCGAGATCACGCGCAGCGCCCGCGTCGAGAACATCATGGAAGATGGACGCGCCACCTATACCCAGGAGACGATCCGCGAGATCCCGACGATCTCAGGCGGCGGCGAGCCCCTGCGTATTGAGCAGGAGGACTTCTATCGCGCGGTCAGAGAGGGCCGCGCGCCGATGGTCACGGGCGAAGACGGCCTGCGGGCGGTCGAGCTGGTCGAGCGTATCGAAGAGCTGGCTGGCGCCCCGTCCTACTGATGCACCTTCACGACAGTACCGGCTGACACCATCCCATAGAGCGTGCGCGCTTTATCCAGGGGCATGTTCACGCAGCCATGGCTCCCGTGGCCGTTCAGATAGCGCGTCCCTCCGAACGAGGACTGCCAGCTGGCGTCATGAAGCCCGATGCCGCCGTCAAACGGCATCCAATAGTTCACGAACGCGTGATATCCGGGCCCGGTAAGATAGGTGTTGCGCGCTTTGTAGGCGATCTTGAAGGTTCCTGTGTGGGTCGGCGTGCTGGGTTTGCCGGTCACGACCGGCGACGTCAGAGCGACCACGCCGTTAACGTAATAGCGCAGCGTCTGCTCCGAGATATCAACGTCGACATAGGTGCCGGTCGACGGCGTGACAATTTTGCCTGTATGCACCATGATCCGATCGACGCAGATCAGCTTTCCGCCCGACACGCGGCTCGTGATCGTGAGGGTGTGGATGACCCCCGACTTGAGGCCCGATGCATAGAACGCTGCGTACCGGTATGAAGTGCTGGACGCGTTCAGATTGATCCTGCCCTGGTACGTCCCGTCAAGGTAAACGTCGGCCGATCCATAGGTGCTCGCAGTGAGAGCCTCCCATTCGATGGCGTCGCCCGTGAACCTGCAAGTGAAGGTCGATCCCGCAGCCTGGGTGATCTGCGCCGCGCCCCCATAGCAGTACGAGGAAGTGCCCCGCGACCAGCCGTTGGAATAGACGAAGTTCGAGTTGTTCTCCTCATAGGTCGTCCAGTCGTTGGCCGCGAAGTTCGGCGCGCAGCCCTTGCCTCCATGGACCATGAAGCGGTCGAGCGCCACGATGGCCGGAGACGGTGATTTCACGGTGATCACCAGAACATGGGTCTGCTTCAGCTTCAAGCCCTCTTTGTGGAAAAGCGACTGCTGATAGTAGGTCCCCCTTGTCCTCAGGTCGATGGTCCCCTGTGGCACTCCATCAAGGGTCACATTCGCCCATCCATAGCTGGGCGCCTTGATGCCCACCCACTCAACGCCGTCGCCGTTGAAGCGGAAAGTGATCTTGGCTCCCTGGGTCTTTGTGTATGAGATGTGGCCCGCAGAAGACTTCGGGCTCGCCCCGCGGGTCCATCCGCTTGAGAAGGCGACATAGGAGACGTACTCCTCGATCGGCGTCCAACCGTTACCGACCGCCGTGGCCGGTTTGGGCGCCGGATCGATCGCGCCCGCCAGTCCCCCATGGACCATGAAGCGATCGATGCTGACGATCGCCGGAGCGTCTGAGGTGATCTTGATCATGAGTGTATGGGACTGGTTCGCGGCAAGTCCCTCTTTGTGGAACAGAGACTGCTGATAATAAGCCGCCGTGGTCTTCAGGTCGACCGTCCCCTGATAGACTCCGTCGAGCGCGATCGCAGCCGTGCCGTACGAAGAGGCTTTGATGCCGTCCCATTCGATGCCGTCCCCGGAAAACGCGAAGGTGACAGTCGCGCCCTTCGTCGAGCTGACCTGCACCGCCCCACCGGAAGACTTGCTTGATGAGGCTTTCGTCCACCCTTTCGACCAGGTGATGAAGGGGTTCGTCTCTTCATAGGCTATCCAGCCAGCGCCCACCGGCGTGGCGGGCGTATCGTCAACACCGATCGCCTGCGCGGGAAGGATCGCTGACAGCAGACTCAGTGCCAGAAAAGCAGACAGTAGTAATGATAAGCGTTTTGATCGCGTGAACATCTTTCCTCCAAAACCCTGAAAACACTCTCGTACCATTTTGTAACGAACCAGCCGAAAAGTAAACCGGGCACTTCGGCCACTGGTCGCTCAGCAGCTCTGGCCCAGCGTGATCGGAGCGCCTTTCGCCTTGATCGAGGCGTCGACTGCCTCCAGAACTTCCACGACATGCAGACCATCGCGGCCATCCGAGAGCGGCGCCGTGTGCTGCCTGCAGGCAGTGACGAACTCAGCAACGACCGCGGAGAGCGGCTCTGCCAGCGGCACGTAGGGCATCTCGATATCGCCGAAGCGTAGAGTAGGGGCTACGCTGTAGCCTTCCGAGTGGTCAGGCGCCTCGACCCCCTTGTCATAGATCGTGATCTTCTCTGAGGCCCTCATGTCATCGAAGACCAGCATGCGCTTCGTACCGACGACCGTGAACTTGCGCGTCTTGTGCGGATCGAGCCAGGACACATGGATGTTCACCATCTTGCCGCTGTCAAAGGACAGGTTGGCGAACACCACGTCTTCGACCCCCGGTGTGATATAGCTGGCGCCTGAAGCCGAGACGCTGGTCGGCGTCTCGCCCAGCAGAAAAAGCGCGATCGAGACATCATGGGGCGCGAGCGACCAGAAGGCGTTCTCGTTACGGCGCACGACGCCCAGGTTCAGGCGCTGCATATAGAGATAGCGGACCTCGCCCAGCTCGCCGGAGTCGATGAAGTCCTTGATCCAGCGGATGGCCGAGTGATACATCAGCAGATGGTCGACCTGCAGGGTCAGGCCCCGGGACTCAGCCAGTTCGACCAACTCACAGGCCTCGGCAGACGACAGCGTCAGGGGCTTCTCGACGAAGCAGTGCTTGCCAGCCTCGAGCACCTGCTTCGCGATGGCGTAGTGCGACGGCGCCGGTGTGGCGATCGCCACCGCCTCGACGTCGTAGTCATCCAGGAGCTCGTCGACCGAGGCGCAGGTGGCGACCTCCGGATAGAGCTCCGCGAACTTCGCGCGGTTGCCCTCTGACGCGTCTGCCAGGACGACAAGATCGATATCGTGGCTCTTCGCCAGATTGCGCGCGATGTTGGGGCCCCAATAGCCGAATCCGACCATGCCTGTCTTCAGTTGTTCTGCCATGACCTGTTCCTTACGTTTTCTCAGCGGATACCCGCTGCTGACTTTATCATACCTATTATAATAGGTTGACATACCAGCGCCTGACAGAAACGAAACCTTTATGAGTGAACATGTCGTGATCGTACACCCCGGCACCATCGTGCTGGACGCGCGCCTGCTGAAGACCAGCGCGGCGCTCCTGGACGCTGGCGCGCGTCTCACGCTTTACGCTGACCAGAACAACCGTGACCTGGGGCCGCTTGATGCGCGGATCACCCTCGAGACGATCCCGTCGGTGCTGCGCCTCCCCACCGCCGAGCCCGACCTCAACTGGAAGGGGAAGACGCGGGAGTGGCTCCGTAACCGCTACCTTGAGCTGCCGCTCGCGTCGCGCCTGGCGAAGCAGACCGCAGAGCTCATCGCGCGGGAACGTCCTGATCTTGTCTGGTGCATCAACTGGAGCACCGCAGACATCGGGCGGGAGCTCTCGAAGAAAGGCGTCCCGATCATCTACGAGACCTATGAGTACTCCCCCGCGGTCCTCATGCACCCGAGCCTTCCGTATCCTGAAAGATTCAAGCAACAGCGGACCCACGCGGAACGCCGCCTGATCGATGCCGCTGCCGCCACGGTCGTGGTCGGCAACGAGATCGCTGACTTGTACCGGGAGCAGAGCCCGGAGTCCCGCTTCGTGACCATCTATAATGTGCCCCCTCAGGCCCCGCTGCCCCCCACCGAGGTCCATCAACCCTTGCGCTTCTACTACCAGAGTATCATCCGCCCGCACTATGGCCTTGAGCAACTGATCGAAGCTCTGACGCTCATCAGAGACAAAGATTTCAGTCTGGATATCCAGGGTACCGCAGCTGATGGAAAGTATGCCCAGAACCTGCAGCAGCTGATCGAGCAGGCAGGACTGGCGCGCAAGATCCACGTCCTGGAACCGTGTGAGCTTGAGGAGGTCGTGAGCGTTGCTAACAGGTATGACCTGGGAGTATTCACGCTCCTGTCAGGCACCGACGGCTACGTCCACCTGAACAATATCAACAGTCTGCCCAACAAGCTCTTCTCTTATACCGCCGCAGGCCTTGGCCTGGTCTTCTCCGACTTCATGGAGGCGACGCGCAGCTTGTTGGGCGGTACCCAGGCGATCGCCTGGGTCGACGCTGAAGACCCAGAGCGAACCGCCGCGGTCTTCGCCGCCCTGATCGACCACCCCGATAAGGTGGCGACGATGAAGCGAGCAGCCGCGAAGTGGGCTCAGAACTACACCGTTTCCACCGAGCGCGCCAAGACGATCGCGTTGTATCAGGAAGTCGCTTCGCCCCTGAACTGAGCGAAGAACGACCTGGTCGCTGCCTCCAGAGCCTCCCGGGGATCGATAACGGCTCCGTTGCCGCCCACCTTCTGCTTGCGCGAGAGCAGCTCGCGATAGATGCCGTCAAGTCCTTTCGCGACCAGGGCGGGAGCATGGTAGCGCTCGATATAAGCGCGCGAGCGGCGACCCAGGTCCGCGCGCAGCTCGCCGTCTTTGATCAGAAGGTAGAGCCGACTCGCGAGGTTATCCGGATTCGCGTTCATGAAGCTGAGCTCAGGCGGATACAGCGCCTCGATACTCTCCTTGAGGTAGAAGACCGTTGGTTTGCCATACGACATCGCCTCCAGAGCCGCGACGCAGACATTGCCCAGGAGGAAGTGATCGCAGAAGATGTCGCACCGCGCCATCGCCTCAAGCACGGTCTCATGCTTGACGCCCGTCAGATATTCATAGTCGAACTCGATCCCGCGCGCGCGGAGGGCGTCAAGGGCGCGCTCAAGGAAGACGGTACCTTTCACGTCCCTCTTGCTGGGCGCATGAAGGATCAGGGGACGACGTTTGGCTGGGTCAGGATACGCCGGTTCATGGTCGATCTCGACAGGATGCGTGGTGATATGCACGTGCTCGCGGTATTCTGGCAGCACGTACTGGAGCATGTCGCGCGTCACCAGGGGCTCGAACCCCAGCTCATCGCAGCAATAACGCTGACGGGCGACCGCCGGCAAGGTGAGGGCGTTCACCGAACGTCCCTGCCTATCAAGAAGAAAGCGGAAGTAGGGGTTGTCTTGCTGCTCGACCTCGGCGATACGCGCTTCAGAGCCCTGCCATGCCGCCAGGCCCGGGATATGGAAATGTTTGATCACCGCTGCGGGAGCACGACCTGCCACATCCCCGGTATAGCAATGGATGATATCGACGTCAGAGAAAAACGAAAGCTGCTTCGCCCGGTAGCGGTTGACAAGGGATCCCAGAAGATATTGGAACCGCCAATGCAACGGTATCTTGTACACGATACGCCGGAGGAACTCGTTTACCCACGCCCAGAACGAGCCCTGGAAAGCAGAAAAGGACGCGAGAGGAAACAAGGGCTTCCAGGTCGGCAGGAAACCGGTCGCCCAATGCAGGTTATAGAAACGAAGGAACGACAGGCCCTCGTTAGAGACGATCAGGGCTTTCTTGAATGTCTTGCGCACGAACGCCTTGCTTGATACCCCGATGCGTTTCAACGCCTTGTTGTTCTCTGAGGCGAGCGAAGCGGTGTTCTCAGGATACTGGAGAACGGTATAGTCGCCGCTTTCCACTACTTATACAACCCTTGTATGACGGCGTCTTTCAGTACTCCGGCGCCTCCGAAGACATAGATGTCAGGAGAGCTGAGGTTTTTGACGTAGCTCTTGACCCCGGGGGTCGCTCCATTGGTTGGATCGATCAGCAGTACGGGACACTGCATCTTGGCTGCCAGGACGGCGCCGGTCAGCGCGTCCGGGAAGTTCGTCCCGGTCGCGACGGCGATGCCGTTGCCAAAGCCGGACTTGTAGCGGTTCGCGACGGCCAAAGAGGTGGCGTAGCGGTCCGCCCCGGTGATGTAGGTGACGTTCGCGGCGCCGACCGCTCTCTGTGTCGCGCTCTTGATAGACGCGTTGGAGGCGGTATAGCCGACTGAAACGATCCTGGTGATCTTGTTCTTCGCGATGAAGGACGTCGTCTCAGGCGGAAGTCCTGAGACGGTCGAGAAGACGATGGGCATCTTGTTCATACCGGCGATCGTTCCCATAGAGAGGGCGTCCGGGTAGTTGACGCCAGTCACGAGTATCGCCGTCTTCGACCCTCCGGCAGCTTGTACGGCGTCCCCTATCAGTTGGGCGGTCTCATAGCGGTTCGCCCCACCATAGCGAGTCACGTTGTAGCCGGCGTTCTTCAGGTTTGCAGCCTGCGCAGACGAGATCACCCCCGTCCCTCCCAGCAAGATGATATCGGTAGGCTTCAGTGCCCTGATCTGATCCATCGTCACAGAAGGAGTCGAGGAGGCTGTCGTCAGCAGGATAGGAGCATCCTTGATGGCCGCAAGCGGAGTGGCCGCCAAGGCATCAGGATAGTTGGCGCCGCTCGCCAACAGGACGGTTGAGGCCCCGGAAGGCCAACCCTTCTTCGCTATCGCCACGGCTGTCTCATAACGGTCAGCCCCGCCTAAGCGGATGACCTGTGGGTTCTGCCAGACGGCGTAGAGGGTCGCGGCCGCATTGGCCGTGTAGGTGGCGCCTGGCTGCCAGGTGCCGGTAGTCGCCGTCTTGCTCGTCGACCACCCAAGGAAGATATAGCCAGCCCGCTTCGGCACGTCGGTGCTGAGCTTCAGCGCTATCCCCTGAGCCTTGGTCTGCGCGTTGGGAGCGCCGGTCCCCCCGTTGGCGTCGAAGATGATGTTATAGGTTGCAGGACCTGTCAGAGTCTGCAGCTTGCCGCTGGTATCGATATAGGTGACCGGGGTCGATCCCGCCATGAAGGTCCCCGACAGCAGGGCTGCAAGACCGATCGCGTTCTGATGCGTGGCGTCAAAGGAGAGCAGTTCGAACTGGAACACCCCTACCGGAGAAAGCCCATTGCGGGGATCCAGATAGTATTCGACCGCAGCCCGGGATGCCTGATACCAGGTCCCACTCTCGACCCAGGCAAGCGGTTGCGCGATCATGGGTGAGGCGCTCGCGCTGACCCAGCCCGTCGTCGGCGCTGGTACGGCGCTTTTGGCCCCCAGCTCGTTGCTCACGACCGTGCTCCAGTTCAGCCCCGTATTCAGCGGGCGGAAGACCCACTGAGGGTATTTCGCCTGCAAGGCCTGCAGGTACGGGCGATAGCTTACGGGGAAGTCAGAGAAGGTCCCCGCACTCCCCGACAAAGGGTTCAGCCAGGAACTGCTCGAGTCGCCCTGCGCCACATAGCCGGTTATCCCGTTGCCCAAGGTGACCTGCGCCCAGTTATAGCCATTGACGTTCGTCGCATAGTTCCATTTCCTGACCTGCACATTGGAGCCCAGACTCAGGGAAGTGATGATCCCCGCACTGGTCGTAGCTGCGCTGCGTACTTTCAGGCCACCGATGGCAACGGTATACGGGGTCCCCGCAAGAGTCGGCATCGCGTCATAGACCGGGATATAGAACACCAGGTTCGAGGAGAGCGCGCCTGCCCCGTTGTAGGCGTTGAAGGTCGTGCTCGCCTCACTGAGGGGGGCGGAGAGGTTCGTCATGTACTGATGGGTATAAAGTGCCGAGGGATTCGAGGGAGCGACATTGAACTTCTGGAGGTACTTCGAGTCCTGCCCCACCTTGATGTAGGACTCAGCCAGGAAGTTCGCGCCACCGGATATCGATTTCTGTGGGTCGGTCCATGGACGCCCGTAGGTCGTCCCACCCTTCGCCCAGGCAAGCCCGTTGAGGACGGGGTTACCCCCACTGGTCGCCCCGATGTTGTAGAAGTTGTAGATGCCCGTGTAGCCGGGTACCGTCCCGGTGACCGCGTTGCTTTTCCCTGACCCGACACAGACTTCCTGCCGGATCCTTGACGCCAGGAAGTAAGGACTCACGTTGTTGGTGACCGACGCGTTCCAGATCAGGTCGGTATACGTGACCGCGCCAGCGGGCGTTCCAAAGCCGAACAGGCAGGTGAAGAGGAAAACGGCAACGACCGGGATCAACCGGTAACACTTGATACTATGTAAAAACTTCATGGTGACACGTTTCTCAGGCTAGCTCTCATACAGGTCTTTCGTTTTCAATTGTAGCGAGTTTTTCCAGGAATCCATGAAGTGATCTCAAGCTGTAATACGACCGCAGACAGAGACCCCCGCTGATCGCTCAGCGGGGGTCTCGCGTTTCACTGAAGTTTTACTGGTACAAGCTCTTTACGATCGCGTCCTTCAGCACGCCCGTGCCACCAAAGACATAGATGGCAGGAGAGCCGAGGGTCTTGACATAGGCCTTGGCTCCTGCGCTTGCCCCGGAGGTCGGGTTGATCAACAGTATGGGGAACTTCATCTTAGCTGCCAGCGCGCCTCCAGTGAGCGCATCCGGGAAGTTCGCCCCGGTAGCTACTGCCACACCGTTGGCGAAGCTTGCCTTGTACTTGTTGGCGACTGCCACGGATGTCGTATAGCCGTTCGTTCCAGTGATGGCGGTGACGTTGGCGGCGCCTACCGCGCTTTTCGCCTGGCTCATGATCGTGGCGTTTCCGGCCGTGTATCCCACCGTGATGATCTTGGTGATCTTGTTCTTCGCGATGAAGGTCTTCGTCTCAGTGGGAAGTCCAGAAGCAGTCGAGAAGATGATGGGCATCTTGTACATGCCGGCGACCGGTCCCATCACTAAGGCATCCGGATAGTTGACGCCGGTTACAAGGACCGCTGTCTTCGAACCTCCCAGAGCCTCTACGGCGTTACTGATCAGCTGTGCGGTCGCATAGCGGTTGGCTCCGCCATAGCGGGTGACCGAGTAGCCGGCGTTCTTCAGGGCGGTGGCTTGCGCTGCGGAGATCACGCCGGTGCCTCCCAGTAAGATGATGCTCTTGGGCTTCAGCACCTTGATCTCATCCATCGTCACTTTCGGCACCGAAGACACCGTGGTCAGCAGGATGGGAGCGTTCTTCATCGTTGCCAGAGGGGTAGCTGCCAGAGCATCCGGGTAGTTAGCGCCACTCGCCAGCAGAACCGTTGAGGCGCCGGTAGGCCAACCCTTCTTCGCGATCAGGACCGCAGTCGCATAGCGATCAGCGCCGCCCATCCGGGTGACGACAGGAACGCTGATCTTTACCCATACCGTTGACTTACTTGTTGACCGGTAGGTCCGATATCCGGCTTTGGTCGTCGTCGCAAGATACTGTGAAGCGCTCCTTCTAACAGGACTCCCCGAGCTGTCTTCAACTATGACATAGCGACTCGGGTCGCTCACCCCGGAGATCGCCCCGTTGATCGTTACATACCCGGAAGTGGTATCTGTGTATACCCAAGCGCCTGTATATTTCGCGCTGATGTTTCCGCCGATAGTGACGACTCCTCCAGCACCCCAAGCGCCAGAGCCTCCACTACTGGTCACCGTGACATTTCCCTTAACGCTGACCTTGGCGCCCGAAAAGGCAAAAAGCGCGTCATAACCACTGACAACACTGCCGCCCACAGATACTGACGCTCCTGACTGAGATGCCCACACCGCGCAGCCGTTTGCGTTTGAAGAAGTTACATTACCTCCGACTGTCACCACGCCCTGATACGCATCAATGGCCTTGGCATTGGCGCTGGTCGATACATTTCCTGACACCGCTATCTTCGTGCCAGGATAATCAGACTCTATAACTGCAGTATTAGGAGCGCTCACGCTACCTGTTACTGACACGACCGCCCCGTATTCTCCGCCGATCGCGATGTAGGTACTACCTGTAGTTGACACTCCACCTTTTGCCGAAACGATCGTGCCTGGGTCACTTGCGTATATCGCCTCCCCCGTCACCGTGATCTTCCCGTTCACAGTAACCTTTGAGCCACCCGTAGCATGAACGCCATGCGCGTTTGCGCCAGTCGAAGTGATCGCGCCTTTGACCGTCACAGTCGAGGTTTTTCCAGTGAGGGAACTTGATGCAGCGCCGACTGCAAAAGCTTCCCCGGTTGTTGCACTGGCCGAGGTCAAAGTGCATGATCCGCCAAAGACGGCGACTCCCGCCCAATATAAACCACCTGAAATAGGCGCGCTTGTTTTTGCGGTTAAGCTCCCCGTACCTGTATAGGTGACGATCGAGTCGTCTATCTCCAGGGCATTCGCGGTTGAGCTTGAAAACGTCAGGCTGTATGCCCCTAAAGCGAAGATTATGTTTTTATTTAAGATCACCTGCGATGGCGCAGTGACGTTCTGTAACAAAGTGATTGTCGTTTGTATGTTATCAGGAGCTGCCGTTACCGCAGCGTCAATGCTTGAATACGGCGTTGCACCGATCTTGCAGACACTAACCGCAGACGGTGACATCGACATCGTGCTCGACGCTGCTTCCCCGCCATGGCCCATCACCTGCGATGAAGCTTTCAAACTCACGTCTTGCAAGTTCTTGAAGCTGGTATCCAGGCCAGCCGCATGCGCCTGCGCAACTGACCGGAGATCGTCAACCGCAAACGCGGGAGCCGACACCCCCGTCGAGAAAGCCAGAACCATGGCAAAGACCAACCATACCGAGAGTATCTTTTTCGCTTTTGTTCTCATAACAACACCCTTCCCTCTGACCACTCTCCATCCACGCCTGTCATCAGGCGTAGAAAGGTGAATCCAGCCCCCCTGTGTTCTGTTTCAGGTTCGCCTCAGATACTATCGTACTCCTGGCACGGGATAAAAGACAGCGAATGAAACAGATGCAGAAGCACACACATACAGAGAGAGACCCCCGTTGATCGCTCAGCGGGGGTCTCGTGCTTCACTGAAGCTTATTACTGATACAAGCTCTTTACGATCGCATCCTTCAGCACGCCGGTCCCGCCAAAGATATAGACAGCAGGAGAGCCCAGAGTCTTGACGTAGGCCTTGGCCCCTGCGCTTGCCCCGGATGTCGGGTTGATCAGCAGCACCGGGAACTTCATCTTGGCTGCCAGGGCGCCTCCGGTGAGCGCATCCGGGAAGTTCGCGCCGGTTGCTACCGCCACGCCGTTAGCGAAGCTTGCCTTGTACTTGCTGGCGACTGCCACGGAGGTCGCGTAGCCATCGGCTCCTGCTATGGCGGTGACGTTAGCTGCTCCTACTGCGCTTTTCGCCTGGCTCATGATCGTGGCGTTAGAAGCGGTATAACCCACGGTGATGATCTTGGTGATCTTGTTCTTCGAGATGAAGGTCTTGGTCTCAGTGGGGATACCAGAAGCGGTCGAGAAGATGATGGGCATCTTGTTCATACCGGCGACCGGTCCCATGATCAAGGCATCCGGATAGTTGACGCCAGTAACAAGGACCGCTGTCTTCGAGCCTCCCAAGGCTTCTACGGCGTTGCTGATCAGCTGTGCGGTCTCATAACGGGTAGCTCCACCATAACGCGTGACCGAGTAGCCAGCGTTCTTGAGCGTTGTGGCTTGCGCAGCAGAGATAACTCCCGTTCCTCCAAGCAAGATGATGCTCTTGGGTTTGAGTACCTTGATCTCATCCATCGTCACTTTCGGCACCGAGGCTGCTGTGGTCAGCAGGATAGGCGCGTTCTTCATGGCTGCAAGCGGGGTTGCCGCCAGGGCATCCGGGTAGTTGGCGCCACTTGCCAGGAGAACCGTGGAAGCGCCCGTTGGCCAACCTTGCTTCGCGATCTTGACGGCCGTCTCATAGCGATCCGCGCCGCCCATGCGGGTGATGACAGGAACATTAA
>JGI20166J26741_10196670_pt1 | contig 16927 bp, 13 predicted proteins | sample TergutCu122P5_FD_26741 | JGI IMG/M metagenome (IMG submission 26741)
ACGCGTACGCCCGCCCACCCGGGCCACTGTGCGGGTCCCCCACCGTCTCCCGGATCTGTACGAGGCCGTCGGTTGTCCCGATGTACCCCGCTGCCACAAGTTCCGCTGCGCTGGTCATGATTCCTCCCAAGGCCGGTGGTCGAACAACTCCGCATACCGACAGTACCGCGCGTACCGGGCGGCCTCGAAATCCCGCCCGTCGGGCGAGGGTACGTACGTGCACCACTCGGGATTGAGCAACCCCACCCCAGACGAGACGTCGGAGTACACCCCGCACGCCACCCCGGCCAGCGCGGCCGCGCCCACGCAGCCAAGCTCAGTCACCGGCGACACCTCAACCGGCACCCCGAGCGTGTCAGCGAAGCGTTGGCACCAGACCGCCGACCGGGTGGCCCCGCCCGACAGGCGCACGGGTACGGGACCCGGCAACCCTGCTTGGAGGCGATCGACGTGCCGCCGGTGCTCCAGACACACGCCCTCGATGACGGCGCCGAGCAGATCACGCTCGCCGGTCGCAGAGGACAGCCCGACCCATGCACCCCGGGCCCCGGAGTCCGTGCGGCTGCCGTCCAAGAAGGGCAGGAAGAGTGGGTCGTCCGGTGAGCGCACGCGTTCACCCTCCCGCTCCAGTTGGGCGGCATAGGCATCCCGGCCCGCCGCTTCATCGGCAGTACGCCCGGCGGTGATCGCCTGGCGGAGCGCCCAGTCGAGCATCGATGCGGAGGTGGGCGACGCTTCACACAACAGAGCGGTCCGCCCGAGCGCGATGTTCGCGGCGTTCGGCCGGATCACCGCGACCAGGCCGCCACCCGTCGCGCGGCGAGCCGGTACGAGCACTTGGTTGATGCTCCACGTCCCCGCCCCGGCACAGATTGTGCCGCTGTCAAAGACTCCCGAACCGTGCTGCATCGCCGCGTTGTCCACCAGGCCGGCCACCACCGGAGTCCCGGCCGGTAGCCCGGTCGCCGACGCGGCCTCCGGCGTCAGTGGCCGCACGGTTGCCGGGTCGATCGGAGTCGGTAGGAGGTGCCGCCAGCGCTCCAACCCCAACGCCGTGACCGCCACCTCGCTGACCGGAAGGGGCATCACACCGCCCGCCTCCGCCCAGGCCGCGCTGTCGTACAACCCCCCGGCCGACGCGGCCGTGAGTTCGGCCTCCAGTACGCCGGTCAGCTTCGCCCAAAGATAGTCCTTGCAGGACGCGGCAGCGTACGCCCGCGCCAGCACGCTCGGCTCTTCGAGCGCCAGCGCGGCCAGGATCGGTCCCGGCTGACCGGCCCACAAGCCGTTCCACGACCGCACCTGCAGCACCGGCTCCAGTCCATCGGCAGCCCAGCGGCGCACCAATGGCGCGGCCCGGGTATCCGACGCCATGATCGCCGCCCGTACCGGTCGCCCCCGCTTGTCGACCAAGTACAGCCCATTGCCATGGCTGGTCAGCCCCACCGTCAGGACGCAGCACCCAGACAGTCCGGCAAGCACCTCCCGTACGCACTCGGCCGTGGCCGCCCACAGGACCTCCGGATCGCGCTCGGACCGGCCGGGCACCGGATGGGCGAGCGGTACGGGCCGTGCGGCGCAGACCATCTGACCCGACTCCACATCGAACGCCGCGGCCTTGACGACGGAGCCGCCGGCATCGATCGCGAGTACGACATTCCCGTACATGACGCTACTGGATCAAGCTGAGTTCGACGCCGAAGATGCGAGCGAAGTCCACCCACGCCTCGGCGCCGACCGCGGTGGTGATCGCGTCGTGGTGACCACCGCCCACCGTCAACCAGCTCTCGAGCGCGGCGTAGAACCCTGGCCGGGGCTTGAAGTACGCACGCGCGGACGGCAACTTGACCATGGGCGCCTCGGGCTCGACGATGTCCACGACGTTCGCCACGAGCCGGAACTTCCCACCCAGATCGACTAGGCCGACGATGATGGCCTCAGCCGGGTCCGCGTCGAACACCAGGCGTACCGGGTCCTCCCGCGGCACGATGCCGAGGGCATGGATCTCCAGACGCGGGCGGGAAGAGGTCAGCGTCTCCGCGATCTCGACCATGTGCGAGCCGAGCACACCCTCGCGGCCAGGCACCAGGTTGTACGTGTAGTCCTCCATGAGAGAGGCGCCGCCGGGTAGGCCCTCGCCTATGACGGCCGCGGCCCGTACCAGCATCGGAGTTTTCCAGTCGCCCTCCGGTCCGTACCCGTACCCTTGCGCCATCAGCCGCTGCGCGGCGAACCCTGGCAACTGCCGTAGCGCGCCCAGGTCCTGGAACGAGTTCGTCCAGGCCCGCGCGCCGTGATCGTCCATGAACGCCTTGATGGCGGCCTCCTGGGCCGCACCGTCCCGCAGCAGGTCGTGCCGGGCACCCCCGGGCACCAGTTCCGACGCAATGTCGTACCGCTCGGCGTACTCGCCGATGAGGTCGTCGATCACGCTGGGCGGCACCTGGCGGACGTACTCCGCCAAGTCGGTGATCCCGTACCCGTCGACCTCGGCGCCGAAGGTGATCTGCATGCCCACCTTGTCACCGTCGGTATCCGCCACCTCGCGCATGTTCGCGCCGAAGCTCACGATCTTCAGGCGCGACACATCGGCGGCGGCCAGCGCGGCGCGGGCCCACACGCCGATGCGGTCGCAGACTGCGGGGTCGGAGGTGTGCCCCACCACGATCTTGCGGGCGAGCCCGAGACGCGTGAGGATGTACCCGAACTCCCGGTCACCGTGCGCAGCTTGGTTCAGGTTCATGAAGTCCTGGTCCAACGTCGCGAAGGGCAACTCCACGTTGTCCTGGGTGTGCAGGTGCAGCAGGGGCTTCGCCAGCAGCTTCAGTCCGGCGATCCAGAGCTTCGCCGGGCTGAACGTGTGCATCCAGCAGATGACGCCGATACAGTCGTCCTGGGCATTCGCCTCCAACATCAGCCGGCGGATCGCGTCGGCATCGGTCACCACCGGCTTCCAGGTGACCGGTACCGGGATCCGGCCGCTCGCGTTCAGGCGCGCGACCACCGATTGCGACTGCGCAGCCACCTTCTCCAGGGTCTCCGGGCCGTACAGCGACTGACTTCCCGTGATGAACCAGACCTGTGTGTTCTCCATGTGCATCGAACCACCTTTCATTGGGTACGTTGCGGGTCGAGGTACCACAGATCGAGGTACCCCGCGATGATGTCCTTCATGGCGTCACCAACGATGCGGTTGCGCCACGTGGTCGTGAAATACGAGATGTCGGCCCGGCGCTCCATCGGCGCCCCCGGCCCGAGCAGTCCTTCACGCGCCAGCCGGTCGGCCGCCCCGGGACCCGTCACCTGATCCGCGTGCTCCAGCATCGCCCGCAGCAGAGCGGGCGCCGTGTCGCGTTCGAGCGTCGTCCAGATGTTGACCTTGCAGACCCCATCGGCGAAAAGCGTTCGCAGTTGGCCCACCGGCACACTCGACGCGCCGTGCAGGACGAGGACGGCCCCAATGCGCTCGGCGATGGCGCGCGCGGCCTCGGGGTGGTACTTCAGCTCGGCGGCGCTGGCCCGGTGCTCGGTCCCGAGGTTCGCGACGACCATGTCCACGCCGGTACGGGACACGAACTCCGCCGCCCGGCCGGCCGAGGTCAGCTCGCCATGTTCACCGCCCGTCGCGTCGACGATCTCATCGGCGGCTCCCTCGATGAGCACCTCGTCACCGCGTGCGGCCACGAAGGCCGCCGTACGCTCAAGGTTGACCTCCCAGGGAAACGCCGACGCGTCGTACATGACCGAGGAGAACCGGCTGAGGTCCCCTGCCAACCAAGCGGCGTCGTCGTCCGGCTGCCCGTGATCGAGGTGGGTGAGTACATCGACGTCGGGGTAGTCCCCACCCGGGCGGGCGAGCACCTCGCAGTCGGCCAGGAACAGCTCGAGACCCGTGTCTGGGTTCCCCGAGGCGGCGTAGTACGTCGCCTGCGGGCGATGGGCGTACCGGCCGGTCATCGCCACTGTCACCGGGACGCGCCGACCCAGCGACTCGGCCTTGGCCTGGCAGGCCGACAGAATCGCCTCGACCGTGGTCTGGTTCTCCGCGCAGAAGGTGGGTACCACCCAGCCAGCCTCGGCCGCGGTGCGGTACACCTCCGCTACCCTTGGCTTGCCATGAATCACGGGCATGGTTGTACGTCCTCTCGTCTCTACACTCGAACCGTCGCCTCGAAGCGGCGCCCCAGCAGCGCCACTTGCGTGGCAAAGTCATACCCGCTTGCCAGTGCATGGATCTGATCGCCGACCAGCGCCCGCCGGCCCCCGTCCAACACCCCGGGGGCCAGGCCCGCGTCCAGGTGCGCCCACACCGCCGGCTCGCTCCAGCCCGCGTCTCGCATGACGCGGACCGCGCCGGCAGCGACTGCCAGGCTGAGGTAGTCACCTGGCAGACCAGCCGCATCAGCCGCGCCCAGAGCGCCCAAGACCCGGTCCCCAGCGGCGAACTTGCGCACGGGGTCGCGTCCGACCCGCTCGACCGTGTCGCCCAGCGCCACATTGCCGAAGCGATAGAGCAGATCGTCCACATGGTCCAGCACGCCGGGTAGCGCGACCCCGTACGTGCGCGACAGGGCGACCGCCGACTCCACCATGGCACCGCGGACCAGGTACCGGATGCCCGGGTCGGTGATGGCTTCGGCGATGGTGGAGCAGCCCGCGAAGCCGCCGAGGCAGGCGGCAAAATAGTGCCCGGCGTTGTGGATGTACAGCTTGCGGTCGTTGTAGAACGCGAAGGGGACGGTGGGGTCGGACACCAGTCCGGGTACGCCGAGGGGCAGTCCACGCCCCGCGGCGGCGTCGTACGGCAGGAGGGCGTACGGCTCGACCTCGATGGTCGTCGCCTCTTCACGCGGGCGCGTGGGATCCGGTACGGGGATCATCCGCCCGATCGATGTGTCCATCAGACCAACCCCGTTGTCGAGCACTGCCGCAGGCACTCCGGGCAACCGTTCAGCCAACAGACCACGCAGGACCGCAGCCGCATCGTGCAGGTTCTCCGCCACCAGCACATCGAGTGGTGGACGGTGCTGCTCGAGCCGCTGCGACACGGCCAGAGCCAGTCGGTCGGCCACCGCCGGCAGGTTCCGTACACCCACACAGGACACCACCACATCGGCGGCCAGCAGGCGCGACAGGGCCTCGGGGTCGTCGACGGCCAGCGCCTCGACCGGCCTCACCGTACGTACTGTGCGACCGGTGGCGCTGAGCGTAACCAACGAGTACGACCGGCTCTGCGACAACGCCCCCACCAGGTCCGGCACGGTGTCCAGGAAGGTGACCGACCACCCGGCGTCGCAGAACAGCGGAGCGATCAGGCCGCGTCCCACGCATCCCGCGCCGAAGATCACCACTTGCCGCATGTCACTCCTGCCCGTCAGTACGCGATCGAGTCGAAGTCTTCGCCGGCGAACCGCTTACGGTATTCGCTGGGCGTCATCCCGTACAACGCCCTGAACCGCCGCGAGGCGTAGTTCGGATCGTCCCAGGACACCAGCGACCCGATCTCGGACACGCTCCGGTTGGTGTTCGTCAGGAGCGTCGAGAACATCTCGCCCCGTTCCTGCTGGAGCCACGCCATCGGCGACAGCCCGACGTTGCTACGAAACGCCCGATAGACGTACGAGCCTGACGAGTTGATGGCCCGGGCGAGATCGTCCACCGTCCATTTGGCCGACAGGTCCTCGCGCATGAGCTGCATCATCGTGACAACGCTCTTCGCGATCGTGACAGTGCCGGGGTCCCGCGGCGCCCGGCTGGTCAACTCCTGCATGGTGTCCAGGATGCAGCTACACAGACCGACCAGACTGGGCCGGCGACCGGCCGAGATGGTACGGATCTGCTCCAGCCACCCGAGCACCTGCGCGGTCCGGGCCTCGCTCAGCCGCCCGAGATTGGGCAACCCGCGCAGCAGCATCCGGGACAATTCGGGGTACTCGTGGATCCAGGCCAGTTCGTGGTGGAGAAGCTCCGGCGCGAGGTACAGATTGAACGTCCACAGGTGATCGGCGTCCTGATAGGAGTGCCACGTCCCGGGGCGGATCAGCACCACAGAGCCGACCTCGATCGGCACGCGCCCATCGTGCGTGACGTGTGAGCCCCGCCCGCGTGACACGATGGCGATCTCCAGGTACTCGTGCGTGTGTTTCGGGATACCGTCTTCCCCGTACACATCGTTCGCCGCAATGGGGATGGAACCCGCGCGGAAGACCTCGGCTCGCTGAATCGAGTGCATACCTAATCTTGGCACGGTCGGCCACTTCTTGCCCAACAACTGGACAGGATTGTCCTACGGATTGGCAGTTCCATGCTAGGGATGGCTCAGACCGGAATGCAACAATGGACCGGTGCCCCGAACGCGGGCACGCCTCATCCAACGGAGGAACCCGGTGTCCAAGACGGCGGAGCCCACCCCGGGTCGTATCCACGACCGGCGTCGTGGAGCGCGTCGGCGACCGCCTGTGTGGTTCCTCCTCCCCGCGCTCGCGATCTATGCCTTCACTGTCCTGTGGCCGACCGGCCGAGGCGCCGTCTACGCCTTCACCGATTGGGACGGTCTCAGCGCCGTATTCAACTGGGTGGGGTTCGCCAACTTCAAGGCGGTCTTCACCACCAGCGTGAGTACCGCCGCCCTCCGCAACACGCTCATCTTCGCCGTGGCGATCATGATCCTTCAGAACGTCTTCGGGCTGCTGCTCGCGCTGGCGCTGAACACCCGGGTCAAGTCGCGTAGCGTCCTGCGGACGATCTACTTCGCGCCCGTCATTCTCACTCCCCTGGTCACCGGGTACACCTGGGACTTCCTGCTACAGCCGAACGGGACTGTGAACACCGTACTGCGGGCGATCGGCCTTGGGCAGTTCGCCCAGAACTGGCTCGGCGACCCGCGGTTCGCCCTCGGGGCGGTCATCGTGGCGTACCTCTGGCAGTTCAGCGGAATGTCGATGGTCATCTACCTCGCGGGCCTGCAGGCCGTGCCGCCGGAACTCATGGACGCGGCGGTGGTCGATGGAGCGGGACCGGTACGGCGCTTCTTCTCCGTCACGCTGCCGCTCATCAACGGCGCCTTCGTCATCAACGGACTGCTCACCATGGTCAGCGGGATGGGGCAGTTCGATCAGGTGTACGCGATGACCAAGGGCGGGCCAATCCACGCCACCGAGACCATCTCCACGGTGATCTACTCCGAGGGATTCCAGCTCGGCCGGGTCGCCTTCGGTTCGGCGCTCGCCCTCGTCATGGCCGTGGTCGTGGCCATCCTGGCGATCACCCAGTTCCGGCTCTCGTCGCGGCGGGTGGAGCTATGAACCGCTACCGCCCCCGTACGTTCGTCCTGGAACTGATCCTGTGGATCATCGCCGCGCTTCTGGTCTCCCCACTGCTGGCTCTGGTCAACGTGTCGCTCAAGGCACCACACAACAGCAGCGGCGCGTTCGCCGTCTCCGGGGAGTACACGCTGGGCAACTACGTACGCGCGTGGACCGAGGGCAAGATGGGGGCCGCGGCCCTGAACAGCATCATCGTCGCGGTGGTGAGCGTCCTCGTAGTGATGCTGGTCTGCTCAATGGCCGCGTACCCGCTCGCCCGGATCGGCGCGCGGTGGTCGCGCGGAGCGTTCTACCTCTTCCTCATCGGGCTCGTCATACCGGCCCAGCTCGGCCTCATCCCGCTGTTCATCTCCATCCGCGACATCGGACTGCACGGCACCTTGGCCGGTGTCATCCTCGCCACCGTCGGTACGTGCATCCCGTTCCCGCTGTTCATCGTCACGACCTTCCTGCGCGACATCCCGACAGAGTATGAAGAGGCGGCTGCGCTGGACGGCTGCGGCCCCATTCGCACCTGGTGGCACGTCATCGTCCCACTCCTGCGCCCGGCCCTGGGCACGGTCGCGATCCTCACTCTCATCCCGGTCTGGAACAACTTCCTGATGCCGCTGCTCATGCTCACGGGCACCGGCAACGAGACCCTGCCAGTACGAATCAGCGCCTTCGCCCGCGCGTACTTCGCCGACTGGCCGGCAGTATTCGCCTCCCTGGCCATCTCCGCCACACCCGTACTGCTCTGCTATTTCTTCCTGCAAAAGCACATCATCAAGGGCTTTGCCGGAGGACTGAAGGGGTAAGCACCCCAGATCTCACCACTGACTCGTATCACCATAGAAAGGAAACCCCCACGATGCGAAAGACAAAGACAACGGTAGGCGTTGTCCTGGCAGCCTCGGTCCTGTTGGCCTTCGGCGCCTGCTCAACCACCCCCTCAAACCCGGGCTCGTCCAGCCCGGCGTCCCAGGCCACCGGGAGCAAGATCCTCAGCGTGGCCACCGACAACCCGGCGCCCATGAAGGCTGTCATCGAGGCCTTCAAGAAGGTACACCCGGACATCGTCGTCACCACCCAGGAGGCGCCGACCGGGTACGAGGAGTTCCTCCGTACCGCGCTCGCCGCCGGCACCGCCGCTGACGTCATCCGTACCTTCCCCGGTACGGCCGCCGTGACGACCGTCGGCAAACTGGTCGCGGCCAACGCGTTGGTCGATCTGTCGGACTCGTCGTGGGCCTCGCAGTTGTCCGGCTCCCAGAAGGCCGGCTTCGGTGTGAACGGCAAGATCTACTCCGTCCCGATCGGCGCCCTGGCGCTCGGGCCGGTGTACAACGAGACGACCCTGTCCGCACTCGGCGTGTCCATCCCGAAGACCTTCACCGAGGTGCTGAACCTGTGCGCCAAGGCAAAGGCCCAGGGCAAGGTCGCGTACAGCGTCTTCCTGAAGGGCGGCAGCGGCCTGCTGACGTTCACCCAGACGGAGACTCTTGTGTACGGCCCGAACCCGAACTTCACCACCGAACAGATTGCCGGCAAGCAGAGCTTCGCGAAGTCCGGTTGGCTCACCGCCTTTGAGCTGCAGAAGCAGATGCTCGACGCGGGCTGCTTCAACGACGGCGCCACAGGCACCGAGTGGAGCACGAGCTTCCAGGCGGTGGCCGATGGCAGCGCCGTCGCGACCATTGCGTTCTCCGACGTGAGCGGGATCACCGCTCTCGCTCCGGCCGGCACGAAGATCACCATCGCCCCGCTGCCGGTCGACGATTCCGGCAACCTGTGGCTCGGTGTCTCCGACTCGTCCGGGTACGGCGTCAATGCCAAGTCCCCGAACCAGGCGCTCGCCAAGCAGTTCCTCGACTTCATGGCATCGCCCGAGGGGCAGAACGCGTACGCCAGCACCGGCGGCGCCCCTGCGCTCCCGAACACGAGTTTCCAGCCAACCGACCAGAACCAACAGGTCATGCTCGACTACGTGAACGCCGGCAAGACGGCGGGCTGGCCGGATCAGCTCTGGGTCGGAGCGGAGTCCGGCAAGGTCCTGAACGACATGAGCCAGGCGATCTTCCTCGGTACGGTCACGCCGCAGCAGGCCGTCGAGAAGCTCGACGCGGCCTTCGCCACCGACTTGGCAGCCGCCAAGTAGCCCCACGCTGGAAGGGGGCGGGCCACCCCCGGCCCGCCCCCTTTTCCTACACATGCTCTCGTCATAAGGTGACAATGTGACCACTCCCCTGGTTGACCTGCGGGTCAATGGCAAGGCATCGCCCGTGGGACTGTCCGGCGACACAGTACGTTTCGCCTGGCGCCCGGCCGGCGACGTGCCCGATGACGGGGTGTTCACACTGCAGGCGGCGGTCCGTCCCGCTGACCTGCACGCCGGCGTGGGCCTGTTGGTCCACGCCGACTGCCTATCCAGCGACACCCGCGCATACCTTGCCCCAATGCCGGCGGACCGGATCGTCTGGTGGCGCGTGGGGTTCTCCAGCGCTGGCCGGACCACCTGGAGCCCGCCCGAGCGATTCACCACGGCACCGGACCTGGCCGCAACGGGTGCACTCTGGATCACCCACCCGGATCTGCTCGGGGGATCGGTGGACGCCCGCACGGTCTGGTTCGGGGCAGACATCGTTGCCCGCCCCGATGACCTCGCCTGCCTTCTCCACGTGGCCACACCCGGCGTCGTCGACGTCCGTCTGGACGGTGAACCCGTCGGCAACCACGTACTCGGCCCCGGATACTGCGATCTGTGGCGCGAGGTCCCGGCCGCCACCTATGACCTCGGCTCGCCCGCGCCGGGGCCACACACCATCACCATCGAGGTCGCGCCGGGGCCGTTCTGGATCCCGCCCGGCGAGCGGTACGCGAAGTTCGCGGTCGCGGCCCAGTCGCCCATCCTCCTAGCGGTCGTCGAGCAAGTCGGCCCATCGCCGCTTGTCACGCGGTCCGGTCCCACGTTCGCCTGCGGGCGCGGCGCCACGGTTGGCACGCACTGGTACGGCGGGGAAGACCACGACGCCGGGCTGCCCGAGCCATGGCAGACCCAGCCCAGCGTCGCGGCGGTCGCCGTACCCGTTCCCGAGGGACGTTGCATCTGGTGGCCGCAGTACCCGCCCATCGGAGTTGTCCAGTCGCTGTCGCCTCGTACCACCGCCGGTCATGACCCGCTTGTCGTGGACTTCGGGGTGAACATTGCGGGGCTCCCGGAACTCGACTGGGCACCGTCCTCCTCTGCCCGGCAGATCGTCGTGCTCCCCGCCGAGGTCATCGATCCCCACACGCAGCGCGCCGATCAGGCGAGCACCGGGCAGCCGATCTTCGACACCGTGACGGTGCCCGTGGGCCACTATGGACAGTGGCGGCCCCGGTTCACCTACCACGGCTTCCGGTACCTCGAAGTCCGCGGCGCGGGGGCTACTCCGGTGTCGGTGGGCGCCCACGTCGTACGCGCGTCCAACACCCGGGCCGGCGGGTTCCAGAGCGAGGACGGCTTCCTCCAGACGCTCCACGACATCGTCGATCGCGCCATCCAGAACAACATGGCGAGCGTGTTCACCGACTGCCCGCACCGCGAAAAGCTCGGCTGGCTCGAACAACTCCATCTCTGTTTCGACGCGCTCGTCCGAAACTGGGATGTCGAGGCGCACCTTCGTGATGTGCTCCACCACGTACGCACGTCGCAACTGCCTTCCGGCGACATTCCGAGCACCGCGCCCGAGTTCGTCGACTTCACCGGCAACGAGTTCCTGGGCGATGCCAGCGCCTTCCGGTTCGACGTGAACTGGGGCGGTGTCATCGGGCTTCTGCCGCTGTACCACTACCGGCAGTACGGCGATGTGCGGGTCCTGCACGAGAACCTGCCTGCCCTCAAGGCGTACCTCAGCCATCTGAGGGGTCTCGAGCGGCACGGAGCCCTCGATTTCGGCCTCGGCGACTGGGTCGGGCTGGATCCCACCACGCCGCGCGACCTTGTGGCGACGTACGGATACCTGCGTCTACTGAACGCCGCCCGGGCGATCGCCCGTATCGTGGGTGACGAGCCGTGGTACGGCGAACTGACGGGGCGTACCAGCGTGGTTGCCCGAGCGCTACGCCGCTTCGAGCAGTGCTCCGCGACCGCGAGCCAGACGCGCCTCGCGCTCCTGGTCGACCTGGCGGATGCGCGGGGAGATGTGACCACGTCGGCGCGCCTGTACACCCGCCTACTCGACTGCCTGACAAGGCTGAACGCCTTCACGGTCGGGGAGGTCGGCATTGGGCCACTCCTCGATGTACTCCACCGCCACGGTCGCGACGATCTCATCAACCGCATCATCCGGCGGCCGGACGTGCCGGGGTATGGCATGCAACTTCACCGGGGGGTCACCGCCCTGGCGGAGACCTGGTCGGCCGGCGCCGGACCCGAGGGCGAGGGCTCCAACGACCACTTCATGCTGGGGATGATCGATCACTGGCTCCACAAGCACGTGGCCGGGCTGCGCCAGGCCGACGACTCCGTGGCGTGGCGGGACGCCGTCGTCGAGCCGGTCTTCTTGGCGGGCGTGCCCGGTGCCTCCTCCACCCACCTCTCGCCGACCGGTACGTACCGAGTCGCGTGGGTACGATCCGCAACGAGCATCGAGGTCACCGCCGAGGTACCTCCCGGCGGTTCCGCCTCCCTGCGCCTGCCCGGGCTGCCACGGCGTACGATCGGTCCGGGGCGCCACGTCGCTGGCATCGCCACCCCGGGCCCGCACGAGGAGACACCCTGATGGACGTTCGTCGAACCCCCTGCCCATCCCCCGTCGATCTGCGCTCCGACCCGCGGCTTCAGGCCTCGATGGACCGGCTGCTACAGCCCGACTATGCCGTGGACAGGGTCATGGCCCAGACCACGGACTCCGACTGGCCCGGCGATCTCGCGGGCCGGCTGCTGCTGGCGCTCGCCCGGTTCGCGCGGGCGGGAGCGCCCACCACCGAGCGAGCCACCGCCCTCAACGCCGCCATGCTCGACGCTCTGCGCGACCACGGGTACATCGGGCCAGTGGTGGGCGAGGTCGTGCCTGAGCAGCAGGTCGCCTGCCACGGCTGGGTCGCCTCGGGCCTACTGCAGCACTACTACGCCACCGGCGACGCCCGGTCCCGGGAGGCCGCGATCCGGGTCGTCGACGAGCTGCTGCTCCCCGCCGTGGACCGGCTGTGCTCGTACCCTCGCGAGCGCGACCTCTCGGCTGAGATCGGCGAGGCGGCAGGCACCGCTACCGTCATCAGCGGCGGCTGGGCGGTATCGAGTGACATCTGGTGTGTTCTGCTCGTGCTGAACGGCCTTGTACCGGTCGCGCTGGAGACCGACCGGGCCGACATCCACACCGCGATCGCCACTGTGGCTGAGGCGTTGGCCGCCCTCGATCTACGAGGTCAGCACGTCCAACTGCACGCCAGCCTGGCGGCGGCGCGCTGCCTTGCCGACTACGCCGAGGCCGTGCCAGCCGACTGGACGGTACGTCTCGCCCGCGACGTGTACGACACGTACGCCCGGCACGCCCGTACGCTCAACTATGCGACGTACAACTGGTTCGAGCGTCCCGACTCCTGGACCGAGACCTGCGCCATCGTCGACTCCCTCGGCTGCGCCGGCACGTTGGACCGCCTCACCGGCGAACCCCGCTACCGTGACGACGCCGTACGCATTGCGTACTGGGGCCTGAACTTCGCGGAACGCCGCGACGGCAGCTTCGGGCTCGACTCCGTCACCACACCCAAGGTCCCGGTGCTAACCCCCCAGGTGTACGACGCCTGGTGGTGCTGCACGCTCCGCGGCCCGATCGGGCTGCTGGAAGCCCGCGAGACGGGCATCTGGCCAACCCCCGACCCCCCAGAACTCGGCGACCTGCTACGCGTCGCTGGTACCTTCGGCCCCGACGACCATCCCAGCGTTCATCTCTTCGTCGAACCGGCCTGAATCGTCACATGGTTGGGTCGGATAATGCTAGCCACCCGACCTCTTGATGGCGCATGCTGATTGGCGAACCCCAACGCGCTGGGCGCGGCGGACTCTCATAGCGCCAGCGCGATCGTGAGATGAAAGGTGTCTGGCATGAAACTCTCTCGCATTTCCAGTTGCATCATGGCGGCCGTACTGGTCTGCGTCCTCCCCGCTGGCTTTGGTGAGCCACTGGCGTCGGCGGCGGGCACCGCGGCCCCGTCCGTTGGCATCTGGTATTCCACGTGGTACGCCAAACTCCCCACGCTCAACGCGACCTGGATGACCAACTCGCTCGGCCAGAGCTGCAACCAGTTCGTCGGAGATATCAACGGCGACGGCTGGGACGACGCGGTCGCGATGGGCTGCGACGGCACATGGTATGTCGCGCTTTCGACAGGGACGAGCTTCGGAGTTCCGGCGCTCTGGGCGTCTGGCCTTGGCCCTGGGGTCGACCAAGCCGTTGCCGACGTCAATGGCGACGGCAAAGCCGACCTCGTAACCATGTCGAGCGCGGGCGACTGGATGGTCGCCCTCTCCACTGGGACCGGGTTCGGCGCGCCGACCCGCTGGATCAGCGGCGCCGGCGTGGGTGCCATCAGCCATCAGTTCGGTGATGTCAACGGCGACGGCAGAGCCGATCTCTGCATCTTCGGCGCCAACGGCCACTGGTACGTTGCTCTCTCCAACGGGTCGAGCTTCGACCAGTCACAGACGGACTGGGGGACCATCAACTCGACCTCGGTCAAGCCATTCATCGCGGACATGAACGGCGACGGCAAGGCTGACGCGGCCTACTTCGACGCCCCCAACGGCTCCTGGTGGCAGACCTTGTCCACGGGGACCAGCTTCAGTGGTGGCACGGCCAACGTCGTTACTGGCCAGGCCAAGAACTCCGATCGGCAGTGGGTCGTCGACGGCACGGGCGACGGCTATGCGGATCTCTACTGGTACAGCGCTAGCAGTCAGACCCTGCAGGGCTTGGAGTACGACCGCGCCCGCCAGAACCTGTCGCTGTCCGTAACCCTCCGCACCGGATACGGCGACGCCAGCACGAAGATCCTCTTCGGTGACATGCTCGGTGACAGGTACGGTCAGCTCGCCACGCTCGCGTACTCCGCGTACAACGGCGGAACATGGTGGGTCCACCGGTACCGTACCGACACCACACCCACCAACACGTGGGCCAACTTCGGTGCTGGCGGGCCGATGGACTACGTGCCCATGACCACCACCGGCGGCGGCCAATACACGACCACCTACGCGCAGTACGACTCCGGTGATCCGGTCGTTATCAACGAGCACCTTGCCATGTTCGACAAGGCCGAAATCGACTGGCTCCTGCTTGATGAGACCAACAACCTGAACGTGGAGAGCGGCTACATCCTCAACCGCGCCCACGACGTGACAGTTCAACTCGCGGCCCACAATGCCTCCGCCGTGCACAAGATCCGCTATGCGTTCGCCATCGGCGGCATCCAGTTCAACGGTGACCCGAACGTCATCGAGTATGAGGCCCGCCAGGTGTACAAGGAGTATGTCCAGGACTCTGCCGTGGGTGGCGACAACTACTACACCGTCAATGGCAAGCCGCTGTTGGTCGTGTTCTGCTCGGATGCACAGTACAACGCCTGGCTGGCCTTGGGCGGGAAGAACTACTCGACGTACTTCACCGTTCGGCAGTCGTACGGCACTGCACAGGGCACTGGTTTCTACGGCTGGCAACTCCCGGCCTCGGGCACAACCGGGACCAATGAGGCCATGGGTGTCATGCCAGGCTGGAACAACCACATCGGCAACATTCCGCCCGTACCGCGCAACAACGGCGTGTACTACTCGCGGGACTGCTGGCAACCCCTGCTCAGCATGGCAACGCTTCCTCAACAAGTCGTGATCAACTCCTTCAACGAGTTCGCCGAGGACACGGCCGTCGAACCCGCCGACACCAGTGCGTACGCCCAGTCGCAGCACCGCGAGCCCTGGTCCAACGCCGACGGTGTTCTGTCTCCGACCATGTACTGGGACATGACAGTCGACTTCATCCACCAACTCAAGCATCCGGACCTGACCAACCGCGCCTCGTCAAGCTTCGCTTCCACCCAGGGCGCCAACTCATGGTCATATGAGCAGTTGACCTATGCGGGGTCCACCAAGACGGCCACGTCCATGGCCTGGGACGGCAGTCAGTGGAACGGCAGCCACCAGTGGGCGATCGTCGCCTCCACCTGGCAACACCCGGCGGTTGACGCCGATTCTGCTCGTGTGTGGACAGCCCCGCGCGCGGGTCAAGTGACCGTCAGTGGGCTCGTCCAGCGTGCCCAGCCGTGCGGCGATGGCACCGGCGTACGGATCCTCCTCAATGACGCGCAGGTCTGGCCGGCCACACCGGGCCAGAAGGTGCTCACCACCACCGGCTACCAGACCTTCCTGCTGAAGGTCCAGGTGACCGCCGGTGACCGCGTCGCGTTTGTCGCAAACGCCGTCGGCACGGTGGAGTATGACCAAGTGAACTGGACTCCAACCATCACGTACACGTAACGGGAGGAGTACGACCGATCCGAGTTGATCCGGATCTCACCGCTTTTGATCCAGGACTGGCACCGGTTCGTCCTTGTTCATCCGGTTCCCGACCGTGATCGTATCAGTTGGCCCCAATCACGATGCAGGCATGGCGGACCTGGACCCAGACGCGGTGCAGGAGTACGTGGTCGCTCGGCGCTACGCTGTCGCGCCCCGCTGAGGCACTCGTCCCCAGACTCCCTGGTCAGGGTTCCGGCGGTTGGTCGCAGGATTCCGGATCTTCCACAGGGCCCTTCGGCACAGCGTCATCGTCGGCCCTCAACAAGGCCAGTACCTGCGTCGTCACCCTGGGCACGTCGATGCTCACGACCTCCCAGACGACGTCGTAGTCCACGATGTCGTACCCGTGAGCGATCACGTTCCGCGTGCCCCGCATCTGGCGCAGTTCGAGTTCCGGGTACGTACTGGCCAGGTCCGGAAGCACCTGGTCCAGCCGGGTCGCGATCTCACCTAGTCGCACGAGCAAAGCCTCGGCCGCGTACCGGAGGAACTCGTCAGCGTCAAACGCTGTCCGTCCTCTTGCCACCAGTCGGCTGATCCGGTCCGCGTGGGTAACAAAGTCCGATAGATACCGATCAAGCGCTTCGGTCACAGTGGTACCGCTTCTTCGAGAATCTGGCGGTACCGCCCGTGTAGACCCTTGTCGCTGACCACATCGACTCGTATGCCTAGCTGTACGGTGAGGTTCTCCGCAAGTCCGAGGAAGCCCAGCGCAGCCCCAGGTGGCACAGTTACCACCAGATCAAGGTCAGACCGCAGTGTATCCGTACCGCGCGCTACCGACCCGAAGACGCGTGGATTGGTCACGCCGTGTGCCCGTACCGCTTCCCTGATCGCCTCTCGGTGGGTGCGCAGAACTTCGGATGGCCGGGTCCCCGCAGGCCCATCCACACTGTCCTCCATCACCGCTCCTCCGGGATCATCGGGTAACCAGAGTCTACCCGACCATGGGGCGCATGAGGCCGTACCCTCCCTGGTCAGGGCCCCCGGGGTTGGTTGCAGGGGCCCTGACCGTCAGTGGGAGTCTATGAGGACCGCCGAGACCGGCGGCTGACCAACAGCCAGACCG
>JGI20166J26741_10198892_pt1 | contig 16918 bp, 15 predicted proteins | sample TergutCu122P5_FD_26741 | JGI IMG/M metagenome (IMG submission 26741)
GTTATATGACGCCTTGAAATTGAAACACGCTCCCTTCATCCGAAAAAAATCTGTAGGGCTCAAAATTGATCCGAACATAACATCCAATTTTGATTTACAGAGAGATACGAGCTAAGGTCTGCAATGTGGGTTAAAAATAGATAAGCTCTAAAACTGTGTGTAAAGCAAAACATCCTATCTATAACTTATTGATTTACAGATAGGATACGTTTTTATTTGTAGTCCCGCCGAGAATCGAACTCGGATTTAAAGTTTAGGAAACTTCCGTTCTATCCATTGAACTACAGGACCTTCCATTTTTTTCAAAAAAAAGCATTGAGGCTCTCTTTGTTGGAGACAGCCTCAATCTTTTCTATAACAGCCACCTGCGCTTACAGTACCAGGAAAGTAGCTGCAATGGCGATAATAGAATATAATTCGGGAAATACCGCCAAAATCAGCGTATTGCTGAACACGTCGTGTCCGTTACCCATAGCCGATGCGCCGTTTGCACAAACCTGCCCTACGCGGATAGACGACAACAGTTCAACAATCCCAACAGAGATACCCATTAAACAGAATGTTATTCCAAAATGCGGGTTAGCGCTCATGTAATCCGGCGTCAATTTAGAATGAAATAAGAAAAATCCTAAAAATCCGAATAATCCTTGCGACCCCGGCAAAGCGGCAAGCGCTATTGTTTTACCGAATATGTCGGGATTTTTCTTCAATGCTCCAACTACGGCATTGCCCGCTATTGAAGTGCCATAAGCGCTTCCGATACACGACAATCCGAGAATGAATGCAATTCCAATGTAAGCTAATGTGATAGGTTCCATAAAAATGTAATTTAGAAATGAATAATTAATATTTTAATTTTTAATAATATCCTGTATTATAATAATTTGAACTCTTCTTTATACCGTGCAAACGGATGATACGCTTTTCCACCTCCCACGAATCCGGCGTTTTTGTAAAATTCTACAAATGTCAAACGTAAGGGGTGCACCAGCGAAGCCAAAACAGCCATAAAGATATTGATGGAATGACCAAAAAGCAGTATCAATAACATTATCAGTTGACTTACTACCGGAATATCGCCGCTCATACCGACAGCCAACTTATTGAATACGCTTGCCAGAACGGCTCCGGCTAAACTGATGGCAAACAGACGGATGTACGACAGTATATCGCCCAGCCAGCCTGTCGCTTTTTCGTAGCAATCCCATACTCCTTCGCCAATATTTACAAGAATATTGTGCCCCGGATGGTTGAACACAAAGACTAAAAGAAACCAAATGCCCAAAATAACGTAAATTACCGGAGTGATGTTTGCACCAATCATCCCTGCTTTTTGCAGTCCCAAGGTAATCGCCAATCCTATTATCAATATCAGCCATCCCCACGTGGAAATAGTGTGCTTGAATCCGTCCGTTTTCCAATAGGTGATGGCTCTCACAAACTGTCCGAAAATAATTTGCACCCCGCCTATAATTAAGGCTGCCCAAAACAGTTTGTCGGGGATGAGAATATAGTTTTGATACTTCTGAAACCATGGCAACGAACTCTGAAAGTTGTCTTTATCCAATTCAACCCCGCCCAGATTGCCGGTAACGATTCCCATCACAATAGCGGCGATTCCCAGATAGAAGAGCAACCGCATAACAGGCTGCATCTCTTCGCGGACTCTGTTCATGAAAAACAGCGCCGCTCCCGCCAATAACACGCCGTAAATGGAGTCGGCAAAGCAGAAGCCGAAGAAGAGCATGTAGAAAGGTGCAAAATAAGGCGTCAGGTCGGTTTTATGATAATTGGGCAAGCCATACAATCCCGTGATGATTTCGTAGGCATTGTTGAACTTGCTGTTTTTCAGCTTGACAGGCACTTTCTGATCTTCTTCTTCCGGCGCTTCGGCGGTGTAGAAAATTCCCTTTGCATCCAGCAGTTGTTGCAATGCGGCTTCTTTTTCTTCGGGGCAATACCCTTCGAGAATCATCACCTTCTCTTCTGCTTCTGCCGTAGTGCTCAGCACTACCCGCCGGAAATCGGTGCGTTCTATCATCTCTTTTTGCGTATCTTTCAATACGTTACAACTTGTTTTCCACTCTTTGAACTGCTGGTCGATGGCATCGCGTTCCGCATCCAGTTCTTTAGCTTCTTTCAGCAGGTCGGCAATGGTTTTGTCGCCCATGTTGATTTGTTCCGCATCAATATCGAATGTATCTTCCTTTGTTACAGTAACAAAATAGGAGATAGAATTTATCCGGTCAATTTCTATCGCATTGAAATCACTCTTCCATTTCTCACTGAATTTATTAGAGGGACATACATAAAAATGGATATGGAACCCGGCGTTTTTAATCTGTTGGATGCGTTGAGGATTGAAAACGCCCCATGGCGCCATTTTATCCATCTCTTTCTCAACATTTTGCCGCAACTGCAAAATCTGTTCCCGTCGTTGCGAAGCCTTTTCGATGGCATCCAGAAATGCGTATCCGTCCATGTTGACCGGCGGCGCTTCCTGTTCGCTTTTATCATAACGGTCTAATAGACGCATGGCAGTTTTAAGCCGTGAAGTGAGCTGCATGTCCGATTGCAACTCATCGTCTTCGATTACACCTCCTTGTTTTTCAGCCACATGAACTAAACCCAACTCCCTCAGTTGCAAGAGAAATTCGGTATATTCCTTGTGGTAAACAAGAAAGGTATATTTCTTCATTTTCAGTATCATACTTCTATTTGCTTATTGGCCTCTTCCACTTCTTTTCTTGATTTTACAATTTTTTGCGCCGATTTGGAGAGATTTTCCTCATCTTCCATAAACCGTTTTATTTTCCGTATGGCATCTTCGTACCCCGGTATCTGTACTTTTTCAAACAAATTAACTTTTTGTGTCGTCTTTTTTCGCGCATGTTCCAACAGGTTGAGTTTTTGCAACGTAAATTCATGTTCAATGCCTATCTGCGCCAGCTCTTTCACCTGCGCAATGCCGTCGGAGAACCATGCGGGACTGCTGAAAATGCTGAACGGACTGACGGAATAGTCGACGCCATCGAGCACAGGAATGCGCACACCGGCAATCTTCTTCACCGACATTTTTACATCATCCACTTTCAACAGCGACGTATCAAATTCGCCCCACAGCGCCAGCATTTTGTCGTAGGCATTGATACGGTCTTCAAGATTCTGCTCCATCTCCGTTGCCTGATCTTTGGCGCGTTTCACTTCAAGACGCAAGGCGCTCTCCTTGTTCTTGATTGTCGGCAAAGAGCGGACACGTATTTTAAGCTGCTTTTCAAGCCCTTGCAGCGATGTTTTATTGTATTGAAATTGTATAGCCATGATTTATTTTATTCCAAAATTTCAAGATTCAAGATTTCAGTTTTTTTGTCACAATTTTTTACAAACAACGATTCCGTAAAAATATAAAATGTAAAATTCCCAAAGCAAAAACAAAATTTTCGGCATATTTTTACCGAGTGCCAAAGTGATTATTATCCCAGCTAATTTTAATTATAATTTTGCGGTCAAAATTTTTGATCGCAAGTCGTGAAACTCGTTTTTTTTAAGTCAATAATGTATCCAAAGAATGAGACTTTTTTTAATTCTGTAATTTCCACAACGATTTTGTATCTTCACGAAAAGCAGATTGTCCTTCCGAAAGATTGGGTATATTTGCTAATGTGTTATCAATTTCTAATAGTTGCTGTACCGAAATGACGCAGGCATCCTCTTCGCTAACTTCTTCTTCACCAAAACATTGCCAATCACCATCATCGTCATAAAAAACAGATATGATTGGCGAATTATGATTCACAACATATTTTGTCGTAATAACCGGTTTATTTTTATCTTCTTCTATTAATGTCATATTATTTCCAATACTTATCCACAAACACCTGTTTGATATTTACCTCTTCGGGCTTGAAATAAGTGGCAAAAAGTTTCCAGGTAATGTCGAGCATCTCCTCCGTGCCGATATTGACGTCGATTGCCAGTATTTTTTCCGAATAATCTTTTGCAAAAGCCAATGTGCGTTCGTCGTAATCGGTAAGGTCGAACCCGTTTTCCAGCTTTGTTTTGGCGTTAGCGGCGTCGGCATAGAGCCGCACGGCAGCGTTCATTACCTGAGGATGGTCTTCGCGTGTTTTGATGCCGATAACCAGCTGTTTCAGACGCGACAGCGAACGGAACGGGTCAACAATCACTTTCCCTATATCGGAATCACGGCGTAAAAACAGCTGTCCTTCAGTGATATAGCCTGTATTATCGGGGACGGCATTTGTGATGTCGCCACCCGAAAGAGTTGTTACGGCAATAATGGTGATAGAACCGCCGGCAGGGAATTGCACCGCTTTTTCGTAAATCTTTGCCAAATCGGAATAGAGCGAACCCGGCATCGAATCTTTCGATGGAATTTGATCCATACGGTTCGACACGATAGAAAGTGCATCGGCGTAGAGCGTCATGTCGGTGAGCAGCACCAGCACTTTTTCATTGTGATCGACGGCAAAATATTCGGCTGCCGTCAACGCCATATCAGGAATCAACAGGCGTTCCACCGGTGGATTTTCCGTTGTGCTCATAAAACTGACGATGCGGTCGAGCACGCCGGCATTGTCGAACACATTTTTAAAATAAAGATAATCGTCGTTGGTCATCCCCATGCCGCCAAGCACAATTTTGTCGGTTTTTGCACGCAGAGCCACGTTTGCCATTACCTGATTGTAAGGCTGATCGGGGTCGGCAAAGAACGGGATTTTCTGTCCGGAAACCAGCGAATTATTCAGGTCAATACCGGCGATTCCAGTGGCAATCAGTTCCGACGGCTGTTTGCGCCGCACGGGGTTTACCGACGGACCGCCAATTTCGCGGTCTTCGCCTTCAATAGCAGGACCTCCGTCAATTGGGTTGCCGAATGCGTCGAAGAAACGACCGGCTAATTGCGTGCTTACTTTCAGCGAAGGAGCTTTGCCCAAAAAGATTACCTCTGCATTGGTGGGTATGCCTTCGGTTCCTTCAAATACCTGTAACGTAACGTCGTCGCCCATAATCTTCACCACCTGAGCCAGTTTGCCGTCCACTGTGGCTAATTCTTCGTTCCCGATATTACTTGCCTTCAATGAGCAGGTAGCTTTGGTGATTTGGGTAACTTTGGTATATATTTTTTGAAATGCTTTTGTTGCCATAGTTTTATAATTTATACAGTTGCCGGTTGTCCTTGTTGTTTTACCTCAGCGGTGGCTAACAGGTCGTTCAAATCATTGATATATTTATTGAAAGCATCCGATTTAAACGCTGCATAGTTCATTTGTTTGCAAATATTGATGACACGTTTGAAGTAGTCCGAAACGTCGTTGAAATTGGTGAAATGAAATGTCGTGCGGCAGATGCTTATCATCAAATCGAGCATATATTGCTGACGGTCAATAGGGCTTACAGAGTCGATTTTATCAAAAGCATCCTGTTGGAGAATGACAAAATCGAGCGCTTCTGATTTCCAGAATGTAACGTGATAATCGACAGGTACGCCATCATCGCCCAAAATGTTTATCTGTTCCTGCACTTCTTTACCCCGTTGAAGCAGCGTTTTCAACTCATTGATTTTTGCCGTCCAGTCAGGCGAAATGCGTTTTGCAATATATTCTTCAAATTCAGGATATTCGAGATATTTTGAATAACTGTCAATCGGGTTGATAGCCGGATAACGTTTCCGGTCGGCGCGAGCCTGTTCGAGAGCGTAAAAACAGCGTGCTACCTTTTTGGTCGATTCGGTAACAGGTTCTTTCAAGTTTCCGCCGGCAGGAGAAACGGTTCCGATAAAAGTGATTGAACCGGTTTCGCCATTGTTCAACACGACATATCCTGCACGGGCATAGAAGTTTGCGATGATAGCCGGCAAGTCCATCGGAAAGGCATCCGGACCGGGCAACTCTTCCAAACGGTTGCTCATTTCACGCAAAGCCTGCGCCCACCGCGAAGTGGAGTCTGCCATCAGCAGCACTTTCAAACCCATCGAACGGTAATATTCGGCAATAGTCATCGCCGTGTAAACCGATGCTTCACGCGCTGCAACGGGCATATTGGACGTGTTGGCAATGATGATGGTGCGTTCCATCAACTTGCGTCCCGTGTGCGGGTCTTCCAGTTCGGGAAACTCCACAAATATTTCCACAACCTCATTTGCACGCTCGCCGCAAGCTGCCATGATAACGATGTTGGCGTCGGCTTGCATGGAAATAGCGTGCTGCATCACCGTTTTTCCCGTTCCGAAAGGACCTGGAATAAATCCCGTTCCGCCTTCCACAATCGGATTCAGCGTATCTATTGTACGAACGCCTGTTTCGAGCAAACGGAAAGGACGGGGTTTCTCTTTGTAGCAGGTAATTGCTTTTTTCACGGGCCACTTCTGTATCATATTGATTTGATGTTCAGTCCCTTCGCTATCGGTGATGACGGCAATTGTGTCATTTATTTTATATTGTCCGGCGGCGACAACGGATGTTACTGTATAGGCATCCTCCATGACAAAAGGAACCATGATTTTGTGGGATTGGAAATTTTCGTCCACTTCGCCTAACCAACTGCCTGCTTGAACTTTATCGCCGGCATTGGCTATCGGTTTGAACTCCCATAATTTTTCCGCATCGAGGGGATAGGTATATTGTCCCCGTTGCAGAAAGACGCCGGTCATCTTGTCCAGGTCATTTTGCAGTCCGTCATAGTTGCGGGAAAGAAGTCCCGGACCGAGCGTTACTTCCAGCATGTGCCCCACAAATTCGACGGAAACACCTACCTGTAAACCGCGAGTGCTTTCAAATACCTGAACGTAAGCATTTTCGCCGATAATCTTAATGACCTCCGCCATCAATTTCGTATTTCCGGTTTCAATGTAGCAAATCTCGTTTTGAGCCACAGGACCCTCGATTCCTACAATGACAAGGTTGGAAATAATGCCTTTAACTTTTCCTTTTGTTGACATATATTAATATAGTTTTGTTACTTAGGTTGTTTTGTTTTGTTTTTTATCAGGTGAAAATCAGTTTTTTTTATTGAAAATTATTTTACTGTGTTCGTTCATAAATTAAGTTTTTTATTCAATATAACAATTTGCAAATCAATTAGACATATCACATTAAATCCGCAGTCTATAAACGAGCACAGTATACTTACCTTTATGTTATTTTGCAAAGGTACATCTTCCTATTCATATCGTCAAAGAATATCAAATTTCCTCTTTAAACTTTTCTTCATTTCCCTACGCTGTTGTCCAGCATTTCAACCAACGGGGTAGCGGCTTTCACTGTCGCAAAACTTCGAAATCACACTGACGTTTCTGCGGTGCTACGCCGCCATTGCGTGCAACCGACCGTTAGCGGCAGGGCATTTCTTGTAAATTACTCATTTTGGTCATATTTTATATTTATTTACTTATGACTTTCCCTTTTATTGCCTCTATTTGTGCTATCACAACTCTCATTTTATTATGTTTAATTTTTCAATTTACAAATTCTTTTTCCATATTACATTCCAAACATATTAGCATGTGAACCTGTATTCGTAAAGACTAAAATCATTTCATCGTCTTTTTGTACCCAAATCAACAGCCAATCAGGTGCGACGTGACACTCCATATTTTTCTCGCCTTTTCGTTCTTTACCATATCCTGTTAAACCGTGTACGTTATTTTTGGGCGGTAATGTTTCTAATTTTGCAAGGTTCGAAATAACTTGGTACAACTCATTCAAGTCTAAATTTTGTTTGTAACAAAGTTTTACATTAGAGTTTATATAGAATAAGCAACTTTTGAGTTTTTAACTAATTGACAATCAGAATAATTACAGTCTAATCAATATAATGTCTATTCTTTTTGAACGAATTGGTATGAGCAACAGCAAAAATAAAATCTTCATTTGATGACAAGGCTTCAAAAAAATCTGCTACTGTCATTCGTTGTTTTTGGGCATTGTCATCCATTCGATACCTTACTTTTACCTTTGTTGATAATAGTGTATTTGCCTTGTCGATATTCTTCCAATCCTATTTCTACCTGATTTTGGGCGATTTTAAAAATTCCTAATGACAAAAAGAAATTTAATGTTTTTTTTGCCATAGGATTTGACTTATCGTAAGTCAACGCGACTGTTTCAGGTCGTTTCATTATTGTTGCTTCCATATCTCGTTATATTTTTGTCATTAGACATAGTTTCTTCTGATAAAAAAAATAATAGTTCCCTAATTTTGTGCCAAAACTTTATTAACTGTTAATCCAAATGATGAAAGCCACAACGTTCCATATAAGAAACCTGATTACATCATTTCTCCTCATTTTGGCTTTTGTTATCGCAATATCAGATCTTTTATTTTTTCGATAAATTCAATTGCTTGCGGATATAGGTTTTTTGATATTTCTTCGTCATTCATAAAATAACTCCTTCCCTCATTACATTTTTATAAAACGGTGTTATGCGGTGCAAGGTTTCCCATTGTTTGCGCAACACAACCAAAGGGTTAATCAATACTCCTTTCTCAACCTCCACATCATAAAGCGGAAAAGTAATATCTTGTTGCTCTTGCAATGTAAGTGTATCTTTATCGACAAGAATAAGAAGATCTATATCACTATCGGGACGAGCATCGCCTCGCGCTTCACTACCATACAAAATAGCAGTCGCATCTGGTGCCACTCGGCAAAGAATAGCTGTTAGAGCCTTTATTATTTCTGGTCGTTTCATATCACAATTCTAATGATTTATCACTTCTTCCGAAAATTTCACACCGCTTTTCAACGTATTGATCAATTCCCTGAAAACAGCGGTTCCACTTTCCTGCCGGAGCGGCAACCATCGTTCGATAATTTCTAATTTCATCAGATAGGCCGCCACCACTTCAATGGAGAAATAATCGAAAACAGTCTTGTCTTCAATCCATTGCCATTTCAACAAGTCTATTTTGCGTTCGCGATCCAGCAGGTCGGCATCTTCGGAGAGGCGCAACACTTGTGGCGCCGCTTCAAAATAGTCGCTGACGCCGAAATCGCGGGCGCTGTTAATTCGTAAAAGCGCCGCCACGTCGTTGTCGCCGAGAATAGCCGTCTGACGGTCGATTCCATATTTGCGGCACGTATAAGCCGCCAGCAAATTATTGAAATTCAAGTTTAGTTCAAACCATTGACTGATGAACTTATTTTTGCATTTCATAGCGTTTTGATAGAACAGCGTAGTGAGCTGGTCGTCCCACGACAACCCTTCAAAAAGCGGTTTGTTCTCCCAAAAAGCATAAGCGAATGTGGAGAAATAGGGAGGAATTTGTGTTATCTTCGGATTTTCTGACTCTTTCAGCAGCGTTACCGCTTCAGCAAACTGATCTGCCGTCGAGTTACCCAGAGGATGCAACGGAGCATCGCTATTGCGCAGATAGGCAAGCCAATTCTTAGCCTCGTACAATTCAAAGACAGGACTCACAGTTGCCCTGTCTCTTTTTGTAAGCGTTTCGTTAAGGGTCTGTTTTATCTCTTGCAGATGCAACGTCAGCTTGGTGTCGTCCGAACGAACTTCGGGCAATCCGGCTACCAGATAATAATAATTGCTCATTATTCTAATAATCAATAAATTGGATAACAGGAAGCAGTGATTATTTACCGAATAATAGCTCCACTAATTTGGGACGCAAAAATTCCTTGAAATATTCTACAAATTCAGCTTCGCCAAAGGCAATTTTGTAGCCGCCCGAAGCAGGTTGAACGGAAAATTCGGTTTTCAGGTTATTGACCGAATTGATTGTTACGCCTTTATTGAGCAAGTCCTTGGCGTTGGCGGCAAAGTAAGCCGTGAGAGCGTCCGCATCTTTTGCATCAATGGTAAGCTGTTCCTTTTTTGCCCATTCCTGAGCAAAGGTCAACATCAGTTTTTGCATAAAATCTTTGTCGGCAGTAGCGGCTTTAACCGAATCGCCGGCAATCTTTCCGGTGATTAGATTGGTTACTTCTGTTTTCAATGCTTCAACAGATTGGTTACCAAATAGTTGAAGTTCTGAACGTGTATTTTTGTCCAATTCCTGCGCCTGCCTTTTTGCCTGTTCCATTATGGCGGCGGCGTCATCTTCGGCTTTTTTACGGATAGCGGCAGCGTCATCCTGCGCTTTCGACAAAAGGGCAGCTGCATCCGTTTTTCCTTTTTCGACTCCCTCTACGTAGATTTTGTCGGTAAGTTCTTGTAATGTTGAGTTCATATAGTTGTGACGTTTTTTCCTAACGAAGTGCAAATTTAGTGGAATTATTGATAGGGTATAATTATTTTCTTTTTGAAAAACAATTTTTATGGTTATTTAAATATGCAATAAAAATTCACGAATAAGAAGCGACTTTATGAAGAGACTTCTTATTTAACATACACAAAACCCGCTTCGAAATTACTCAAAAGCGGGCTTCGCATCATTATGAAAACTAAAAAAAATCTACTTTTTATTAAACGTGTCGGAAACAGTTAATACTTTTCTGCCTTTTGCCCGACGGGCAGCCAATACTCTACGACCGTTAGCAGTGGTCATGCGTTCGCGGAAACCATGTTTGTTTCTGCGTTTTGTGTTCGAAGGTTGAAATGTTCTTTTCATTGTCTATATTAATTTACTTATTTCTCTTTCGGGGTGCAAAGATACGGCTTTTTTCTGAAAGAACAAATAGTTTTGATTTTTTTACATCGCTGTATATTTTCAAACGTCATTGTACACGAAGTGAGAAATCTGTTTGTCAATCTTGATCCGTGATGAGTTAGGAATTTTGTCGCACACCACGTCCTGTCTCTATTTTGAAATCTTGAAATTTATGTTTATTTTTGACGGAATATTTCTTAATGCTGATTAAAATGAAAGAAGCGCTGCTTCATTATGCATGGCAATACCGGCTGTTTTATGCCAACAACTTGAAAACTACTGCGGGAGATGACCTTGAGATAGTCGACCCCGGTAAACCCAACACAGATGCAGGTCCCGATTTTTTCAATGCAAAGATTAAAATCGGCGGTACATTGTGGGTAGGAAACGTGGAGATACATACTCATGCGTCTGATTGGGAAAAGCACGGGCATCAGGTAAATAAAAAATACGATTCGGTGATATTGCATGTGGTGAAACATGCTGATTACACCGCTAAACGAACAACCGGCGAAGCTATTCCGCTTCTGGTATTGCCCTATTTTTCTTCTCTCGAATCTTCGTTTGAGGAGTTGATGCGAGCGAAAGGTTTTGTGGCATGTGCCGGAAAATTGAAAACGGTTGAGCCGATTATTTTGCAGACGTGGAAAAACAGGCTTTTGACCGAACGGTTGGAACAGAAAGTTATTGCCATTACCGAAAGTTTGCACCTGTACAACAACGACTGGGAAGAGGTTTTTTACATCACGCTGGTAAAATATCTGGGGACGGGCGTCAACGGAACGCCGTTTGAACTGTTGGCAAAATCGCTTCCACAGCGTTATTTGGCTAAACATAAAGATAATGTGTCCCAATTGGAAGCGCTCCTGTTCGGGCAATCCGGTCTTCTGGAACTTGCAGGGCACGATGAGTATGCAGAAACCCTGCAAAAAGAGTATGCTTTTTTGCGGACAAAATACGCATTGACGCCTGTTGACGGAACTCTCTGGAAGTTATTACGGCTGCGTCCCGTTAATTTTCCACATGTACGCATTGCACAATTGGCAGCGCTGACGCACCGTTCGTCCAAATTGTTTTCTAAAATAATTGAGGCCGCTTCAATACACGATTTGACAGCATTATTTCAATCGAACCCCTCCGATTATTGGGACACTCACTACACGTTTGGCAAACTGTCCGCACAACGGCAAAAGACAATGGGCAAATCGACTGTTGAAATGCTGCTGATCAATGTCGTCGTGCCGTTTCTGTTTGCTTACGGAAAACATCGTGATGACGAAGCGTTGCAGGAACGGGCGTTGCAATTGCTTGTCCAAATTCCTGCTGAGAACAATCATATTATAACCGGCTGGAAATCATTGGGCATAGATATTAAATCCGCTTTCGATTCTCAAGCGTTCATCCAACTGAAAAAAAATTATTGTGATGATAAGAAATGCCTCTATTGCAGTATCGGACATCAGATATTGGCACTCTGATTTATCGCCAGAAATGGAGCTGCACGCCCAGCGTTAAACTCCAAAACATGTTGCCGGAACTTTGGAAAACATCTTTTTTTGCGTTGGGAAAAATATCGCTCAACCCAAATGAATAGCGCACTTCTAACGTATAACTCATTGGTTTTGTGTACAACTCAAATCCTGTTCCGGCGCAAATCCCATAATCGAACGTGTTGGAAATGGGGAGTGTGTATTCGGGATTACCGGCTAATGCATCCGTATAAGGCGGTTTTTGATTGCCAATCAGAAATCCTATTTTTGGTCCAAGGTCTAATATCCAGCGAAACGAATTGCCCAGATATAAGTGTGTAAGAAAAGGTATTTCGATATAATTAAGCCGCCGCGTGTAAGCAACGCTGTTTATCAGTTCTTTCCAGCCTCTTTGCGAATAATTAATTTCGATTTGCAAAGCAAAATCCTGTTCTGATGTGTAGCTGCCCGATATTCCGCCGATATACCCGAGAAAGGAGTTTTGCACCTTGTTGGGATAGAAATTGACGCTCGAAAGAACCGCCCCGTGTGCAGTGCCAAAGCTAAAATAGGGCTTGAAATCAGACTTTTGAGCATGTCCCGGAAATGCCGCAAAGCATATCATAACTACTAAAGCCCACGTTTTACAGTTTATCATTTCAACATTCATAATTCAAAGAGTTCAAAACGGCAAATCACTTTTCACTGTGTAGCGGCACTTCATTCTCCCGCCAACGTAATTACTGTTCCCGATGTGTTTCGCAATAAATAGAGTTCCGTATTGACATAACCTCCAGTTGCCCCCGCTTTTTTAAATTTATATTGCGATTGAATATTATCAGAGGTCGATGCAGGCAATTTTTTAGCGAATGATGCCGCTCCTTTTTCATGGATAGCATTTATAAAATAGGTCATAACATCATACCCGATAAGATCAAAACGAATTCCATTCTCGTTAGTTGGCTGAGAATGAAACCATTGTGAATAATAGGCATCATAATTCATTAATATACTTTGGTCGTGTGCATAAAACAATGACGTAAAATAAACAGGGTTGTTCTTTTTAATAGCTGTTGGATTCCAAGAAGAAAAACCGTACAAAGAGATATTTTTAAATTCAGGATTCAATGTATTTAACGTATTCATTGCCGCAATGTAAGGAGCAACTTCTTCGCCATTATCATTGGCAAATACGATAATATTGTTTTTGACATAAGAGAAAAACGGCTTTAATTCATTGACAGAGCCTCCCGATAATTCTGCCGTATTATAGTTTATTTTTTGTTTTTTGAGCGTTTCTGTCAATGTTTGTATAAAAATAGATGAATTATCGCTATTACTGCTTCCCGCAATTTTGGCGATAATTATGTTGTCGTTTTTAAAATAGCGTGCAAACAATGCGGATGCTTCCTGCGCCTGAATCTGAGCCGAAGGGTTGAATTGAAACAGGTAAGGATTATTGTCGATGCCGTCAATTTTGGATGAAAAAGGAATAACCGTATGTATTTTATGCATCAGGGCAAAATTGGCAACGGCATTTATTTGAATGGAGTATGCCGGTCCGATGATCAAATCGACCTGTGACAGTTGAGGTTCGTTATTCAGCAACTGTTCAATTTTTTCAACTGTTTTCTCTGTGTCGTAGGTATAAAGATCAACCGATATGCCCTTGCTTTTCAAGTATTGCAGCGCCAGCAAAGAACCTCTGTAAAACTCAATAAACTTGTCAATGGTAGGATCTTCCGTAGCGCCGTCGAGAGAGAAGGGCAGAAGCATAGCTACCTTGATGGCAGCCTGTTCCGGCTTTTCGGGCAGGACAGGCTGTTGTGCGCCATTTTCAATTTTGCTGCCTGTTTGTGCCGGTTGAACGGGAATTTTTACGATAGCTCCCGTTTTTAGCATTTTCACGTCTGGATTGGCTGCCATGATAGCGTTAACGTTTACCTTAAACAGGCGGCTCAGACTGTAAAACGTTTCGCCGGCTACCACCGTATGATTGACGTAATTAGCAGCATTGGCCCCGTTATATTCGGAAGGCGTTTGTTGGGTTTGCACAGATGAAGGTTCCGACGTATTCGATTGTATATCAATATGTTTTGATTCAATGCTGTTGAATGGTTTTTTTTCGGGAATGAGCAATGTGTCCCCGATGCGTATTTTCTTTGCCGACGAAGGATTTAAGGCAATAATATCATCGACCGAAGTACCATATTGACGGGAAAGGGAAAAGAGCGTCTCTTTTTTCTTCACAACATGCTTGATAACAGTGGGTTGCAATGGTGGTTGCGGTTGTGAAAACTGTTGCTGGGCGACAGGTATTTTGAGCTTTTGACCGATTTTCAATCCCTTGGCAGCTTCCGGATTACAATTTAAAATATCAATCTGAGTAACGTTAAATTTGTGGCTGACACCGTATAGTCCTTCTTTTGGTTCAACCGTGTACAGATAATATTGAACGCCATTTTCGGAAATAACCGGATAGTTTTGTGTGCGGACAGGTGTTGCAGCGCTGTTACCGTTTTGCTGTGAAGTAGCGGAAGGCATTGCTGCAACCGCTTCTTGATCAGCGGGCTGAGGTTGAACAACAGGTATTTTAAGTTTTTGTCCTGCCTTTAATCCGTTGATAATATCCGGATTGTTATTGAAAATTTCAGTCTGTGTAACATGAAATTTGTTACTTATCATATACAGACCTTCATCGGGTCCTACCGTATAAATATAGTATTGACGCCCATTATCAGTAATTGTAGGATAGTCTTGCTGTTGGGCGAATCCTTCCAATGAGAAGGAAAAGAGAAAAATCAGCAATGGTATGAAACGTTTTTGTATCATGACTTTGAATAAAAGAGATTTGGTTACACAAGTCTGTTTTTAAACAGTATGCAAATGTAGTGAAACATTAGTCTGTATGCAAATGAAAAAAAACATTTATTTTTGGCATAGCTATTGCCATTATGAAAGTAAGAGCTTATTTTTGACAAAAAATTGGAGCCTTTTTTAGTTTGAACTTGCTTTCAATTATTTTCATGATTTTTTCACTTTCAAAAAAAACATTTATTTGCAATAATTCGTGTTTTTTTTGAGAGAAAAATGAGGGAGTATCAAAAAGTTGTTTATAAATTTGTTTTGTAAAAAGAAAGAGAAGAAACAGGAGCGGCATAATATTCTCAAAGCACGTTTGTTAATACAAAAAAAGGGGCTATTGTTTATTTTTATGCTGCCAAAATATCAATAATTTTATCTATCTATGGCAAAAACGCACTCCGTATTAACCGAGCAGTTGAAAACAAATTTTGGGTTTGATGCATTCAAAGAAAAACAGGAAGCTATCATACAATCACTTTTAGACAAAAAAGATGTCTTCGTTCTCATGCCAACCGGCGGCGGAAAGTCTCTTTGTTACCAATTACCGGCTTTATTAATGCCGGGTACGGCTATTGTGATATCGCCTCTTATCGCTTTGATGAAAAATCAGGTGGACGCTATGAGAAACTTCAGCGCCGAAGATGGCATTGCTCATTTTCTCAACTCATCGCTCACACGGGCAGCCGTAGAAGAGGTAAAAGCCGATATTTCAGCGGGAAAGACCAAATTGCTCTATGTTGCGCCCGAATCGCTGACAAAGGAGGAGAATATAGAGTTTCTCAAACACACTACTATTTCGTTCTACGCTGTAGATGAGGCTCACTGCATATCGGAATGGGGGCATGATTTCCGACCGGAATATCGCCGTATTCGCCCTATTGTCAATGAAATAGGTGCAGCGCCAATTATTGCGCTTACCGCCAGCGCAACGCCAAAAGTGCAGCATGACATTTTGAAAAACCTGAATATGTCGCATGCTGCCATCTATAAATCATCGTTTAACAGACCGAACCTCTACTATGAGGTGCGTCCGAAGAATAAGGAAGTAGATAAGGAAATTATCAAGTACATTAAATCAAAACCCAAAATGTCGGGTATTGTGTACTGCCTGAGCCGGAAAAAAGTGGAAGAGCTGGCAGGGACACTGCAGGTTAACGGCATTTCGGCTCTACCCTATCATGCCGGCATGGACGCTTTGACACGCGCCGAAAATCAAGACAAATTCCTGATGGAAAAAGCGCAGGTTATTGTGGCAACCATTGCTTTTGGAATGGGAATCGACAAATCGGATGTACGGTTTGTTATCCATTATGAAATCCCTAAAAGTCTGGAAGGCTATTATCAGGAAACAGGACGTTCCGGTCGCGACGGCGGCGATGGATTTTGCATTGCTTTTTACAACGCAAAAGATTTGCAGAAATTAGAAAAGTTTATGCAGGGCAAACCAATTGCCGAACAGGAAATTGGTCGCCAATTATTATTAGAAACAGCCGCTTATGCCGAAACATCGGTATGCCGGCGAAAAGTATTATTACATTATTTTGGAGAAGAGTATATGGAAGAAAATTGCGGTTCGTGCGACAACTGCTTGCATCCTAAAAAACAGGTTGAAGCACAGGAACTTTTAGTGTTGATACTGGAAACAATCAGTTTGCTGAAAGAAAAATTTAAGACCGAACATATCTGTAATGTTCTTAGAGGCGTTGAAACAGAAGATATTAAATCATATAAACATGATGAAATAGAACAATTCGGGACAGCTCAGGATGAGAGCGAAAACTTTTTGCAGGCAATCATCAGGCAAGCCATGCTGGCAGGGTTTATAGAGAAAAACATTGAAAATTACGGCTTGCTGAAAATTACACCACGCGGCAAAGAGTATATGAAAAAACCTGTCTCGTTTATGGTGGTGAAAAACGTTGAATTTGAGGATGAAGAAGAAGATGTTCCGATGC
>JGI20166J26741_10200004_pt1 | contig 16911 bp, 9 predicted proteins | sample TergutCu122P5_FD_26741 | JGI IMG/M metagenome (IMG submission 26741)
CAATAAACACAACAAATAACACAGTAGTAAATACTACGAATAATACAGCAACAAACACAACAAACAATACAGTAGTAAATACTACAAATAATACAGCAATAAACACAACAAACAACACAGTAGTAAATACTACAAATAATACAGCAACAAACACAACAAATAACACAGTAGTAAATACTACAAATAATACAGCAATAAACACAACAAATAACACAGTAGTAAATACTACGAATAATACAGCAATAAACACAACAAATAATACAGCAGTAAATACTACGAATAATACAGCAGTAAATACTACGAATAACACAGTAGTAAATACTACGAATAATACAGCAATAAATACGACAAATAATACAGCACACACAACGAGTAACACAGCAGTAAATACGACAAATAATACAGCACACACAACGAATAACACAGCAGTAAATACTACGAATAACACAGCAGTAAATACTGCGAATAACACAGCACACACAACGAGTAACACAGCAGTAAATACGACAAATAATACAGCACACACAACGAATAACACAGCAGTAAATACGACAAATAATACAGCACACACAACGAATAACACAGCAGTAAATACTACGAATAATACAGCACACACAACAAATAACACAGTAGTAAATACTACAAATAATACAGCACACACAACGAATAACACAGCAGTAAATACTACGAATAATACAGTAGCAAATACTACAAATAATACTGTAAGGAACACAACAGTAAATACCACAAGGAACACCACATTAAATACGACAAGTAACACAACAGCAACGGCAAATATAACAAAGAACGCAACGACAAATATGACAAGAAACACAACAGCGAATACTACGAAAAACACAACAACAGTGAATACCACGAAGAACACAACAACAGCGAATACCACAAAGAACACAACAACAGTAAATACTACGAAGAACACAACAACAGTAAATACCACAAAGAACACAACAACAGCGAATACCACAAAGAATACAACAACAGTAAATACTACGAAGAACACAACAACAGTAAATACTACAAAGAACACAACAACATCAAATACCACGAAGAACACAACAACAACTAACACAACAAGATCAACAACATCAAATACGACAACAAATACGACAAGGAACACAACAGCAAATGTCACAACAGCAAATGTCACAACATCAAATACCACAACAGCAAATGTCACAGCAGCAAATACCACAGCAGCAAATACCACAACAGCAAACATCACGGCAGCAAATACTACAAGTTACACAAATGCAACAAACATCAACGTCGGCATTTTACCTACACTGTTAGTTGACGAACAAGTGACGATAAGCCAAGGATCATCAATTGATTTAAAATCTCTTATAATCGAGGCTAGAGATGCAAATGGTAATGATTTAAGAAATGATGTATTGATTGTTGGAACAGTCAACACAGAAAGACCTGGACCATATACGATTAACTATTCACTAACAGATAAGAATGGAAATACAGCGAATGCAACGAGTATGGTATCTGTTAGAGGAAATGAAACTGTTGTTATCGGAGATAATGCAATAGATGCACGCGACTTTTCACTAAGTGTTAGCGAAGTTCAAACTATAACAAGAGAACAAATTTTAGCTAAAGCTGGAGTGGAAGCTTGGAATATCCCTAGTGGGAAAGATTTAACAGATGTAGTTCAAATAGATAAATCACAGCTTAAAAATTCAGTCGGTCAATACAAGATTGCGATAAACGTCAATCTATTAAAAGCTACAATAGGTAAAGATAGCTATGGTGAAGATGCAGCTATTGTAATAGCAACAGTGTATAATGACTATGGAAATGCACCAAGTAAAAATAATCAGTTACCAGTAACAGGAGAAAATAATTGGATGATTAGCCTGTTATATAGATTAGAGAATTTTATAACATCCATTGATTAATACTTTATATAAAAGAGTAGCTTTAAAGCTGCTCTTTTATACATATATTATATGCATATTAAATTCCGAAAGTTTCTCTTGCTTTCCTCATCTTTTCGATAACGGAAACACCAAATGGACAATTTTTCTCACAAGATTTGCATTCAATACAATTTTCAGCATGAGTATCCATCTTTAAATAATTACTTTTTATGTTATCGAAGTTAGAATCAGAGAGAGAGCTTAAATCTAAAAACTTATTTACTTTAGCTATATCTATTTTAGAAGGACAGGGCAAGCAATGGTTGCAATATACGCATTTTCCTTCCATAGAAAATTTTGAGACACTTTGTAAAACTTCGGAATAGTGTCTTTCGGTAGAGGATTTATAGTTTAAAGCGTTAAGAATTTCATCGCAATTTGCGCATCCGATGAGAACGCTTGAAACAGCAGGCCTATCCAGAGCGTAGTTTATACACTGAGAAACAGTTAAAGCTACATCAAGGGGAGAGGTTTCTTTTTTAAGCAGAGTTCCAGCTCCTAGAGTTTTCATGACTGTAATTGAAACGTCCATAGCTTCACAAGTTTTATATAAATCTTCTCTTTTAGCATTTATGCCTTTTAAATTTTCATCATCAAAAGTTTCTTTTACAAACATATCCATGACATCTGTATGTTCGGGTAAAATATCATAAGCAGGGTTTATGCTAAACATTAAAACATCTAAAAGTCCAGTACAAGCAGCCATTTTAGAGATAACGGGGTTGTGAGAGCTCATACCTAAAGCTTTTATTTTACCGCTTTTCTTTAAAGATTTAGCATATTCGATGATTTCTCCATTAAAAACATTTTCAAAATCATCTAAAGTGTCCACATAGTGGATCATTCCGATGTCGATGTAATCGGTATTTAAACGGGCTAGTAAATCTTCAAAGAAAAATTTGCACTCATCAATATTGCGGCTTCGGCTATACTGCCCATTTTTCCAAATAGAGCCGATATGACCTTGAATGATAACCTTATCTCTTTTCCCTTCCAATGCTTTACCGATATTCTCCCTCACATTTGGCTCTGACATGAAAACTTCGAAGATATTTATATCATTGCTTAAAGCACAATCTATTATATCTTTGACCTCATCATAGCTTTTGCCTTGAAGATGTTCGCATCCAAGTCCTATTTCACTAACAGATAAGTTAACCTTTTTTAATGATCTGTAATTCATAATGCACCCCCAAATTAACAAATTTATATTAATAAGCATATTATATTATATATAAAAAGTACATGCATAAAAACACTAAATTAAACAAATCATAATAATAAATTAAAATTAATTCTTATAGATTATTATAATTTATTTACATTTATATAAAAATATATTATAATTTTTTTAACATTATTCTGGTACAAGTTCATTTGTCTGTTATAGAGGTACAAATAGTAGTATTTGTATTAATATGTAGGGGGTAATCGAATATAAAATAAATCTCTCATTAATTTATTCTAACAAACTACTTTATTTATTCTAACAAGCTACTTTTACCTATCTTTGAAAAGAAAAATTTTGAAACTTAACTACAAAAGAAAAATTATGATAAGTTTATTTATTCGTTTACATTTTAAAGGAAGTATAATATAATTTTAATAAGAATAAACGATTATTTTGATTTTTATTGAAATTATATGTTTATGATTTATTATTAGGAGGTATGAAATGAAAAAAGGTAAATTCTTAATGGCTTTGTTTCTAGCAGGAACTTTAACCCTTAGCTTGACAAGCTGTGGTAATTCAGCAGGAAATACTACGGGTACTACTACAGCAGCACCTACTACAACTTCAGCAGCAGGAGAAACTACAACAGCTGCACCTAATACAACAGCAGCTCCTGCAGCAAGTGCACAAACTATATCTATATTATCTACAGAGCCTAAAACATTAGATGGTGTTTTGGCTACTGATGTTTATGCAGCAAATGTAAATACTAACATTTTGACTGGTCTTACAAGGCTTACCGTTGATTCAAAAGGCGTTGAAACTCCTACAGAAGATGGAGCTGAAAAGATAGATGTTTCTGCTGATGGTTTAGTTTGGACATTCCATTTGAGGCAAAGCGTAAAATGGACTGATGGTGTAACGGTTAAAGCTCAAGATTATTTTTATACTTTGATGAGAGCTCTCGATCCAAATACTGCATCACAATATGCATTTTTAGCATATCCTATAAAAGGCGCTGAAGAGTATAATACTTGTGATCCAAAAGATACAGCAAAACTTGACGCAGCTAAGGCAAATGTGGGTGTTAAGGTAATAGATGATAGTACACTTGAAATAACATTGAAGGGACCTTGTGCTTATTTTAGACAGATATTAAACAACGCTTTATTCGAGCCACAAAGACAGGATTTCGTTGAAAAATGTGGAGCAACTTTCGGAGCTGATGCAGATAAAGTGTTAGCTTGCGGACCATATAAAGTAAAAAGTTGGACACATAACGACAATTTAGTTTTAGAAAAAAATCCAGATTATTGGGATGCTGCAAGTTATCCTCTCCAAACAGTTACTTTAAGAGCAATATCTGATATGAATACTTATCTTGCTGAATTTGAAGCTGGCGGTCTCGATTATTTGACATCAGTTAACAAACCAGAATGGTATACTAAGTTTCAAGCTAGAACAGATATGACTAACGTGAAGAGCAAATTGGCTGATGTTTCTTACTTGCTATTCAATGAAGATGCAAAACACAATAGCATCATGAAAAATCTTAAGATAAGACAAGCCGTTTCTGCTGCAATAAATAGAGAAGAAGCAGTTCAAGAACTTTATGGTGGTCTTACAGCTGTACCTGCTTATGATTGGTGTTCATCATCATTTAACCTCGAACCTAATTTGAATTTTAGAACTATAGCAGGTCCTGAACCAGTAAAAACATTGAAAGATAAGATTACAGACCCTAAAGCTACATTGATAGAAGGTATGCAAGAACTAGGACTTGGTACAGATCCAAGCCAGCTTGAAATAAAATATTATACTTCATCTGGAGCTAACCAATTCCCAGAATACTTCCAAGCAAATCTTCAAGATGTTCTTGGATGTAAAATTACTTTAGATATTTCTGAATGGGCTCAATTTCAAGCTAAGGTATCCAGTTATGAACACGATATAGCAGCACAAGCTTGGAATCCTGACTATAATGATCCAATGACTATGTTTGATTTGTTTATGACAGGAACAGAGCAATCTGGTACTGGTATGGCAAATGCCGCATATGATGATCTAATAAAACAAGCTGGATCATTACCTGCTGAGCAAAATGAACAGAGGATTAAATTGTTCTCTCAAGCTGAAAATATTTTGCTCGTTGATGAATGCGCAGTTGCTCCATGGGCTCATAGACAGAGAAATGGTTTTATATACAACTATGTAAAGGGTTATCAACCTGTAGTATTTGGTTCTTTAAATTTAAGAGGACTTTCAATTCAAAAATAAATGAATCCTATTTAGACTAATAATTTTAAAATTTTGCAGCAAGGAGTCACTCCTTGCTGCAATGTTTAATAATATATTAAGGAGGAAAAATATGCTCATTTACAGTCTAAAAAGATTTGGCTTCATTTTACTAACATTATTTATAATAGTGACCATTACTTTCTTTATGATGCATTCTATACCAGGGGATCCTCTAGCAGGCGATGCAAATAAACTCCCTGCAAGTGTAAGAGAAAATTACTATAAAAAATATGGACTAGATAAGCCTATCACTTCTCAATATGTAGTATTTTTAGGTAATTTACTTCATGGAAATTTAGGTGAATCTTTAAGACAACCTGGTAGAACAGTAATGGATAAATTAAGAACTGGACTTCCTGCATCTATGCAGATCGGTTGGCAAGCTATTTTTATTGGGGTATTGTTAGGCTGTACACTTGGAGTCACAGCTGCGCTTCGGCGTGGAAGGACCACAGATAGAGCGGTGATGATCTTAGCTTTAATTGGAATATCTACACCGTCGTTTGTAATGGCGTTTCTATTACAATTTGTATTTGCGGTGAATTTAAAGTGGTTTCCGATTTCAGGCTTCAACGGGTTTAATGCTAGCATACTTCCCACATTTGCTTTTGCTTTTGGATCTATAGCAGCTTATTCCAGGTATATGAGAGCTTCATGTCTTGAAATTGTTGGACAAGATTATATGCTCACAGCTAAAGCAAAGGGGATATCTAATTTTGCAGTTACCGTAAAGCACCTTTTGAGAAATGCCGTACTACCTGTTATAACTTCATTACCAGTACAATTTTTAATGGTTATATTTGGATCTTTGACCATCGAGAGTATTTTTAACATTCCTGGGCTTGGAGGAGCATTTTTAGGAGCAATAACCGCTCAAGATTATCCTTTAATACTCGGGTTTACTATAATAATATCGGTATTATATTTAATATCGCTCCTTATTGTAGATATATTATACGGTGTTGTTGATCCAAGGATCAGAGTTGCTAAGAAGAAGGCATAAGGAGGAGGTATTGCTTTGGACATAAAAAGAGAAGATTTTGAAGTTATTGGAATAAACGTAAAAAGTGCCGAAGCCATAGTAAGACCTAGTATGTCTTTTGCTCAAGATGCTTGGAGGAGGTTTAAAAAAAATAAGGTTGCTCTTGTTTCAGCAATATTGCTTTTAATAATAATTTTGCTTTCAATATTTGTACCTATATTTAATCCTCATCAATTTGATAAAATGACCATAGCTATTAAGAATAAATTTTATCTACCAGGTTATTGGTTTGGTACGGACATAATGGGGAGAGATTTATGGCTTAGAGTTTGGCTCGGTGGTAGAGTATCTTTGACAATCGGTATCGTAGGTGCTATTTGTATCATAGTCATTGGAACACTCTATGGTGGGATTTCCGGATACTTAGGTGGGAATGTGGATTTAGTGATGATGAGAATCGCTGAAGTAATATCATCTATACCATATATGATCATTGTTATAATGTTTTCTTTGATATTAAAGAGAGGAATCGCTGCGATAATCATAGCCGTCGTTATAGATGGCTGGATCGATACTGCACGTCTCATAAGAGGTCAAGTTCTTCAGCTTAAAGAACAAGAATTTGTCCTTGCAGCAAGGGCATTGGGTGCAAGTCCTATGAGGATCATATTGAAGCATTTAGTACCTAATGTTATAGGCTATTTAATTGTTAATTTAACGCTGCAAATCCCTAGCCTTATATTTGCAGAGGCATTTTTAAGCTTTGTTGGAATAGGAATTATGCCTCCAAATCCAAGTTGGGGAAATCTTTTATCTGCCGCACAACCTCAATTGCAATTTTATCCCTATCAATTATTTTATCCAGGACTTGCACTAGCTTTAACCATGCTTTCGTTTAATCTTATGGGTGATGGATTAAGAGACGCTGTTGACCCAAGGCTGAGACAGTAGGAGGATGCTATGAAAGATGTAAAAGAAAAAATAATAGATAATGTAGACAATAAAGTACTTGAAGTTAGGAATTTAAGAGTATCCTTTCATACATATGCAGGAGAAGTACAAGCCGTTAGAGGAGTTAGTTTTGACTTATATAAAGGTGAAACTTTAGCCATAGTTGGAGAATCTGGTTGTGGAAAGTCCGTCACTTCAAAGGCTATTATGAGGCTTATAGCAGTGCCGCCAGGTGAAATTAAAAAAGATTCTCAGATAATGTTCATGGGTAAAAATATTGCAGTAATCCCTGATAAGGATATGGTAGATATACGAGGAAGCGAAATTGGAATGATATTTCAAGATCCTATGACATCTTTAAATCCAACAATGAAAGTTGGGAATCAAATAATTGAAGGGATTTTAGCCCACAAAAAGATTACTAAAGAAGAAGCAAGAAAAGAAGCAGTAAACCTAATGAGACTCGTTCAAATTCCTTCTCCTGAGCAGAGGCTTGATGAGTACCCTCACCAATTTTCAGGGGGGATGAGGCAGAGGATAATGATCGCTATAGCGTTAGCTTGTAATCCAGATATTTTAATCGCTGACGAGCCAACCACTGCACTAGATGTTACAATTCAAGCACAAATACTTGAACTTATACAAGATTTGCAGAAGAAGTTAGGAGTATCTGTAATAATGATAACACACGATCTTGGTGTAGTTGCTAACATGGCTCATAGGATTCAAGTAATGTACGCTGGAATGATCATTGAAAGAGGGACTACTGAAGAGATTTTTGGGAAACCTCAGCATCCTTATACTTGGGCTTTGCTGCAATCAGTTCCTAGAGTTGAAGCTGAGAATAAATCCCATCTTTATTCAATTCAAGGAACACCACCAGATTTATTGAGTCCTCCAAAGGGGTGTCCTTTTGCTTCGAGATGTGAATATTGCATGAAGATTTGCAATACCAATATGCCTGATGTAACGAGATATAGTGAGACACATGAAGTAAGCTGCTGGCTGAAACACGAATATGCTCCAAAGGTTTCAAAACCAAAATCTTTAGGAGGTGCAGACTAATGGCAGACAAAAAACAATATATACAAGTTAAAAACTTAAAAAAATACTTTTATGTTGGGAAAAATCAAGTACTTAAGGCAGTAGATGATGTTTCTTTTGATATTAATGCCGGGGAAACAGTGGGTCTTGTTGGAGAGTCCGGTTGCGGTAAGACTACGTGCGGAAGAACCGTTATGAGGCTCTATGAAGCTACTGGTGGAGAAGTTATATTTAATGGTGTTGATATTCATAAACTTGCAGGGGATAAGAAAAAAGCTTTTACAAAGGAAGCTCAGATCATCTTCCAGGATCCTTATGCATCTCTTAATCCGAGGATGACTGTTGGTGAAATTATAGCTGAAGGAATAGATATTCACCATATACATACTGGAGTAGAAAGGCAGAAGAGAATTTATGAAGTATTGGAATTAGTTGGGTTAAACAAGGAGCATGCTTCTCGTTTTCCACATGAATTCTCTGGTGGTCAAAGGCAAAGAATCGGTATCGCAAGAGCATTGGCTGTTGAACCAAAGTTTATAGTTTGCGATGAGCCTATATCGGCTCTTGATGTATCTATTCAGGCTCAGGTTGTAAATTTACTGATAAATCTACAAAAAACTTTGGGACTTACTTATTTGTTCATAGCTCATGATTTATCGATGGTAAAGCATATTTCAGATAGAGTTGGTGTTATGTATCTTGGTTGCATAATGGAACTTGCCACTAGTAAGGATTTATATGCTGAACCTCTTCACCCATATACTCAAGCTTTGTTATCTGCAATACCTATTCCTGATCCTGAAATTGAAAAAACTAGAGTGAGGATTAAACTTCAAGGTGAGGTTCCAAGCCCTATAAACCCACAGCCAGGTTGTAGGTTTGTTAAAAGGTGTAGATTTGCAAAACCTGAATGCTCAGGTGAAACACCAAAACTTAGAGAAGTAAAACCAGGTCATTTTTGTTCTTGTATTTTAGTTAAATAAGATATATAAAAGGAACCGATTTAGGTTCCTTTTTTTATTCAATATGGTTACTTATACGATGAAATATTAACAAAAATGACATTATTTTCAATTAATATTGATAAAAATAAAATTTTTATCAATAATTTTCATTTACTATTAATAAATATCAAATTTTAGTAAAAACTAGTTTAAAGAAGATCTTTAACTAGTTTTTATTAGAGGAGTAGAGAGTTTCGTATAATTTTTAATGTAAATAAAAAATTATAAACATATGTAAATATTCGTTAAGTAATATTGAACAATAAGTATATTTACTTTATTTAAATTAAACTCCTTGAGGTTAAATGCATATATTATAACATAGAAGCATAAAAGAATATTCTTATAAAGGAGAGCAAAATGATTAAAAAGGCGAATAGTTTGAAAAGATTACTAATTAAAATTCTTGTTTTTACGCTAACCTTTGAAATAATATGTATCAATCATATAAGCAATGTTTCGGCGATAATAAATTCAAACCATAAATTTGATGATTCTATTTTTGATTCTGTTGGTAGATATGAGTTTAATATTTTTGGTAACTCAAATACGTTTGGTGTAGATCACTATACGCTTTTAGGTGTTCCTGAATCATCAAGCGTTAATATTCAAAATTTCGGGATAATAAATGCGAGTCAGGCTACTTATACTAAAGGAGTAGGCTCAGTTAAAAAGGCATTTTTAATATTTTCATCATCAGATTTTCATACTAGAAGTTCTGTTATTAGTGGTGCGTTATATGAACCACAGGGTATTTTGGACAATGATGTACGCACTATTGCACCAAACAATGCTATAGATCTTATTAACTATCCTATGTCTTTAGTTGCACCAAGTGGTGAAACACTTAGAGCAACGCCAGACTATTTATCTGATCCAACTGAAAACCCCTCTGAAAGGACTGCTATTGTTGACGTAACAGAATTTATTAAGAGAAATGGTGCAGGTTCTTATATAGGTAAGGATATAAGCTTTATAAATGCAGAACAAGCAGATCCTATTGCATCTTGGGAAGTAGTTATAATCGAAGAAAATCCAAATTTGCCATTTAGAAAGACAGTGGTAAATGCTGGTGCAAGTATAGTATCAAGAAATACGTCGAAGAGCTTAACTGTTTATCAACCAGGATTAAGAACTAAATCTTCTGGAAATATAACTGGTCAGATTTTAGTTACTGGTGATGGTGGAAACGATATGTCTCTTTTTGGTAAGGACTATGGAACTCTTATACAATCTTCAAATAATGTAGTTGTATCAAGTGATAAAATGTCTGATAATTATCATAAAGTGGATGATTTTTTTAGAGGCGTGATGACTAAAAATGGTGTTTTAATAACTGATATCAACCCTAACTGGACAAACTTTACGATAAGTGGGACTGTAGGGGACAGCAATAAGGATATATTTTTACAAAATTTAAATAGCCCGCTTTTAAAAAATGATGCAGATAAATTTGAATTTAATATCTCTACTGAAGGGGATGTTCAACACGTTAATTTACTGGCTCTTACTGTTGATATCGAATATCCTTTAATAGATATGAATATCACAAATAATGCAGCTACTAAATTCCATGCTGGTGAAATTGTGACAAATGTTGTGAATATAACGACACCTTCACAAAACAAATCTGGTCTATGGAATTCTACGCTTACAATAAAAATACCTGCAGGAACTCTGTTAGTAGATAATTCAGTTAAGCTAGATGGGACTCCAGTCTCGTCACAAGTTTATTCCTATGATAAGAGTGCTGGTATTCTGACGATTCCAATTGGAACTGGAACAGACCACGTGATTTTAGGACCGAATTATACATCTATTGTGAATTTTGATACAATCACAAGTGCACCAGGAGCTGTAACTTTAAATGCTAATATAGATGGAAATTATATGGGGGTTGATGGAAACAAGGAAAATGTGAGTTTATATGATATAGCAAAAGCTGATATAACTTATTCGGTTCAGGCTCCTCTCGATCCAGCCGATGATACAATTATAACCGGTAATGGTTTTATAATTAATGTAGCTGATGTGGCTACTTTAACTGATCAAGCTGTTTTAAGTAAATCTAAAGCAAAAGCTTGGAGAGTAAGCACAGGAGAAGATTTGACAAATCAATTGGCTGTTGATAAATCAAAAGTACTGCCAGAAGTGGGACCTTATCCTGCTACTCTGAGTGTCAACGGAGTGGATCACAATATTATAATAAGTGTAATCGATCCTGACAATACAACTGTTGGGCCAAATGGTCCTAATAATAATAGCACTTTAAGTCCAGCAGAGGATACTGTCATTTATGGTAAGGGCTTCACAATCAAAGTATCTGATGTGGCTACTTTAACTAATCAAGATGTTTTAAGTAAATCTTTGGCAAAAGCATGGCTATTAAGCAGTGGAGCTGATTTAACTCCTCAACTTGTAGTTAATAAAACAGCTGTTCAACCGATTGTAGGTGAATATCCAGCGACTTTAAGCGTCAATGGTGTAGTTCATACTATTAAAATAAGAGTAATTGGTCCTACAATAAATCCTCTCACACCTGGTGCTACAACAGTGAGTGGAAAAGGAACCCCTGGTGATACCATAGACTTGACGCTTCCTAATGGTACAACTATACCAAATATACCAGTGGATCAAAATGGAAACTGGTCGACTAATATCCCAACACCATTAAATCCACAGGAAAAGGTAATTGCTAAAGAAAAGGCACCAGATGGAACAGTTTCCGATCCAGTTGAAGCTACTGTTCCAGGATTGAATACTACAGCTCCAATTAATACAACAGTTGCAAATACGACGGCTGCAAATACAACAGCTGCAAATACGACAGTACCAAATACAACCCATACAAATACAACAGCTCCAAACACAACGACTGCGAATACAACGATTCATAACACAACAGCTGTAAATACAACAGTTTTAAACACTACAAGTGCTCGCAAACCAACACCAACCATAGATCCATTGCATCCAGGAGACACAAAAATAACTGGCACAGGGACACCTGGGGATACCATATACGTGAGACTTCCTGATGGTGTTACTATTATACCAACTGTTGTAGATCAAAATGGGAAATGGAGCGTAGATTCTCCAAAGCCATTAAATCCAGGAGAAGTAGTAACGGCAGTTGAAGAGACACCAGATGGAACAAGATCTGATCCAGTATCAAGAGTAGTACCAAACCGTCCAACTCCGAGCCTTGATCCACTGCATCCAGGAGACACAAAAATAACAGGCACAGGGACACCTGGGGATACTATTTACGTGAGACTTCCTGACGGTGTTACTATTATACCAACTGTTGTAGATCCAAATGGAAAATGGAGCGTAGATTCACCAAAGCCATTAAATCCAGGTGAAGTAGTAACAGCTGTTGAAGAGACACCGGATGGAACAAGATCTGATCCTGTATCAAGAGTAGTACCAAACCGCCCAACTCCGAGCATTGATCCACTGCATCCAGGAGACACAAAAATAACTGGCACAGGGACACCTGGTGATACTATAAACGTAAAGCTTCAAGATGGTACTATTATACCAACTGTTGTAGATCAAGATGGGAAGTGGAGCGTAGACTCACCTCATCCATTACAGCCAGGAGAAGTAGTCACAGTCGTTGAAGAGACACCAGATGGAATACAATCTGATCCAGTATCAAGAGTGGTACCAAACCGCCCAACTCCGAGCCTTGATCCACTGCATCCAGGAGACACAAAAATAACTGGCACAGGGACACCTGGGGATACTATAAACGTAAGTCTTCAAGATGGTACTATTATACCAACTGTTGTAGATCCAAATGGAAAATGGAGCGTAGACTCACCTCATCCATTACAGCCAGGTGAAGTAGTCACAGTCGTTGAAGAGACACCAGATGGAATACAATCTGAACCAGTATCAAGAGTGGTACCAAACCGTCCAACTCCGAGCATTGATCCGGTGCATCCAGGAGATAAATGCGTTTCAGGGACCGGAACACCAGGTGATACAATTGATTTAACATTGCCAGATAAAAGTGTGATAAAAGATATACCAATAGATGAAAATGGAAAATGGAATACCTGTTTTGAAACACCATTAAATCCAGGTGATGAAGTTAAAGTAAAAGAAAAGACACCAGATGGAACAGTGTCTGATGAAGTAATAGCAATAGTTCCAGATATACTAAATCCTCCTGTAATAAATGGTCCTATTAAACCATCTGATACTATTATAACTGGAAGAGGTGACCCTGGAAAAATCGTCGTTGTAACCTTCCCAGACGGCTCAACTAAAAATACTATGGTTGGAACAGATGGGACTTGGAAAGTCGATGTGCCTAGTCAAGTTACACTTAAACCAGGAGATATTATCAAAGCGTATCAGACGGATGAAAAAGGAAATAAGAGCACTGATGCTGTAGCGATTGTATCTGAGGATAAGCCTTCACCTCCTAAAATTAATCCTCTTACACCTGGAGACACTTCTGTAAGTGGCAAAGGTACTCCTGGGGATAAGATTGATTTAACGCTTCCAGATGGGACGGTTATAAATGATATACCAATCGATAGCAATGGGAATTGGTCAACTAACATCCCTACACCGCTTAAACCTGGAGAAGTTGTAAAAGCTATAGAGAAAACGCCAAGCGGGACTCAAAGTGATCCGACATATGCAAAGACTCCAGAACTTCCTATGGCTCCTACTATAAATGGACCTATTAAGATAACTGATACAAAAGTGACAGGTACCGGAACTCCTTTCAATGATATAGTTGTGACATTCCCAGATGGAAATCAAGTTATGACTACTGTTAAAAGCAATGGAACATGGGAAGTTACAGTACCAACAACAAGTTCGCTTATAGCTGGCAATAAGGTAATAGCATATGAAGTTGATAAAAATGGGAATAAGAGTCCAGAAGTTTCAGCTCCAATTATAGACGATAGCTCCACGTATCTTCCAATCACTGGAGATTTTAGAAATGATATGGCACTTAATATGTATAGATTGCTATTAGTGCTTTCATTTGGAACATTTTTGCTGATAATGATTAAACTTAAACACAAATTAAAATAAATTAGATGAATTTTTAATAAAAATTTGGCTGTTTATACGCTGAAGCGTATAAACAGCCATTTTGAACTTTATCACAATACAACTTTAGATCAACCAAATATCTATATGGTTAGATAAATAGAGACATATCTGATTCTTCTGCATTAGATAACATAGCAGCAGCTCCAGCGAGCTTAACTCCGTCTATTAATTCTTCTTTCTTAATTCCAATGATATCCATGCTCATGGCACAAGCTAATAATTCTACGCCATTTTTCTGAGCTGTTTTTATTAAATCTTCTAAACATGTAACGTTTTTATCTTTCATGATCTTTCGCATCATCTTTGTCCCTATTCCAAACATATTCATTTTAGAAAGAGAGAGCTTTTTTGATCCTCTAGGCATCATGGCACCAAACATCTTGGATATAAAATCTTTTTTCACATTTACTTTTTCGCTTTTTCTTAATATATTCAGTCCCCAGAATGTAAAGAACATGCTAACCTTTCTACCCATAGCTGCTGCAGCATTCGCCATTATAAAGGAAGCTATCGCTTTATCAAAATCACCAGAAAATATGATGAAATTCTTGTTATTATTTAAAGCAGCATTTTGAGGAGTTTGGGCGTGATCCATTTTCTGGAGTTTTGTAACTTGAATGCCTTTATTTGAAGTTATTTCCAATAATTTATTTCCTGTCCTTCTGCAAAAACCTTCAATATCGCTTAAAAATGCGGAATCTGTTGTAGATATTTCGATTATATCTAAATCTTTTGCTTCTTTAAGAGCATCGGATAGTTTAACGATAGGACCTGGGCATTGAAGACCACAAGCATCTACTTTAATGTTAGAGGTATTCAGTTTTTTTTTACATCATTTGCAGTTTCGTTTTTTGGAGAAGATGCTTTAACTGTTGGCTTTTTCCCGAATATGGAATTGTAAAGTCGATATCCACCGCTTAAGCTATAGCATTCAAAGCCATATTCAGTAAGAATTCTGCAAGCTGTATAGCTTCTTAAACCCATTTTGCATGTGGTATATACTTTTTTGTTTTTGTCCAGTTCGTTTATTTTCTTTCTAATATCTTCTAAAGGTATGTTGATATATCCATCGATATGGCTGCTTTCATATTCTATGGATTTTCTTACATCTATTAAAATTACATCGTCACGGTTTATGAGGTCTTTTACATCATTCCAATGATAAGTTTTCACCAGTCCCTTTAAAATGTTCTCTGCAGCAAAGCCCGCCATGTTTACAGGATCTTTTGCAGATGAATAAGGAGGAGCATAGCATAATTCTAACTGTGCTAAATCGTATACTGTCATATTAGCACGTATAGCTGTTGCAAATACGTCGCATCTTTTATCCACACCATCGAACCCAACGATCTGCGCTCCCAATACTTTTCCACTTGGTTTTTCAAATATAGTCTTTATGGACATTGAAGTAGCACCAGGATAGTAATTCGCATGGCTTGTTGGATATACGAAGCATTTATCGTAGGAAAGTCCTAATCTTTTGCAGGTTTTTTCATTTACACCAGTTGAAGCAACAGTCATGTCAAATACTTTAATGATGGATGAACCTTGAGTACCAGCGTAACTGCTCTTTATTCCGCATATATTATCGGCAGCTATCCTTCCTTGTTTGTTGGCTGGACCTGCTAGAGGAACAAAAGCTTTTTGCATGGTCACAAAATCTACAACTTCGATAGCATCACCAATAGCATATATATCAGGATCGTCTGTTTCCATGTGTTCGTTAACCTTTATACATCCTCTTTCATTTAATGATAGTCCGCAATCTTTAGCTAATTTGCTTTCTGGTCTAACTCCTATTGACATTATAAGCATATCAGCTGATAATGTTCCATCATTAAGAGTAATATTTAAATTTTTACCATTATCCTCAATTGATTTTAATCCATTACCTAAAATTAAATTGACTCCATTAAATAATAGATGATTTTGTACATCTTGAGCCATATCATAATCTAAAGGAGCGATTACTTGATCTAACATTTCGACTATGGTGACTTCAAGACCGATGTTTTTTAAATTTTCTGCCATTTCTACACCGATGGCACCACCACCAATGATGACTGCAGATTTAGCGGAAGTTTTATTTACATAGTCTTTAATTCTATATGTATCAGGAATATTGCGAAGAGTAAATACTTTATCAGAATCCACTCCTTGAAGCCTTGGCTTTATAGGTTCAGATCCCATGGAAAGCACTAATTTATCATAGCTTTCATCGTAAGTCTCGTTTGTCCTTAAATTTTTGACTGCTACTTTTTTAGATTTTCTATCGATGGATATAACTTCATTAAATATCCTAACATCTACATTGTAACTTGCATTAATGCTTTCAGGTGTTTGCACTGTTAATCTACTTTTTTCAGTAATTTCTCCTCCTATATAGTAAGGAAGACCGCAGTTTGCAAAGGAAATGTATTCTCC
>JGI20166J26741_10201115_pt1 | contig 16909 bp, 7 predicted proteins | sample TergutCu122P5_FD_26741 | JGI IMG/M metagenome (IMG submission 26741)
TGTCATTGTTAATGTAAAACAATTGTGAACCGGCGGTAGTTTTAGAATTTTACTGCCTTTTTTCTGAACATCTTGGGGTGTTGGTGTCCTAAATTCAGCAGTTTTTAAACTAATTAGGATTTTGGAATAGGAACACTAAACATTTTCCACTCAATTTGCAATCTTTGTCAAACTTCTGGGATGCCAGGGTGGGTTTGAACTCCGAAACCAGATACGCCACTGCAAGACAGTTTGTATTAAAAGAAACCTTTACTTAATAAATTACATCCGTATGAGAACACAGTGAACTACAAAAGGAAATCAAGACGCCGGTTCTTCTTGCTTATGCGATCGAGGACTCCACCGATATCTTCAGAATTTCAGGGGGGGGGGGTTTGAACACCCCAAACCCCCCCCTCAGTACGCCACTGCCTGTGTGAGATATCATGTGGTTTCCCTCATTCTCCCCAGTATATAATGTACTGGAATAACTGCTTGAATCAGATGATGACAACTTCCTGCTTGCTAGTGCAGGAAGCAGGCAAGCAGACACCTATATTCCAGCCGTGAATATGTAAGTGATTGGACCCAAAATATACATTGTTATTTGCACAGTTGGGATTTATCTTTGTTCATCCTGGAGGTATTTATTCTTACTGGTATTGTCCTGTTCTTCATGACCGGATGTCAACTCAACAGTGGTACTGTCTATCTGCAGACACTGCTTCAGCTCTTCATCCCAAATATGGAACCTGGTACAATTTACATTCTGTTTAGTATTTTTCACACACAGTTAATGATATTTTGACAAAGTGTGGCTCAGTGTTGAAAATTCACGTGTTTGTTCCATATTAGCCAATACCATGCAGTCACTTTACTAACAACATGCTTTTGGTCTTTTAACTTATTGTCTGGGGGTTGTAGATGTCATGCAGCATATGCCATGCTATCTTGATTCACTTACATCTATTCCATACTGCTGAATTTATATTTTTTTGACAATCATTTTAATATTATTTTCACACATAAGTAAAAATGCTCAGGGTTATGGGAATCATGTACAATAATACTCTGCCACTGTTACAAGTTTTGGGGGATATTTACTGAAAATTTTTAATCCACTGATTTCTTCTTGTTCACCTGATTAGTGAATAATCTTTGCCTCATGTTTCATTTTTACCATCTTGACTGAATTTTCCTAAAAGTAATTAGTAATATTAAAAAATCTTGGAAAACATTTTCTGCTTTCATTAAATTGTACACTTGAGTCTTAAAGATTTTAAAGATATTTTTCAAGAACTTTCCATTTTTATGGAATCTGAAGGATCAAGACTTATCACTGGACCCATCCTGAGCCATATCCCCACAATCTGTTTTTCTCTTGATTTTTCCTAATACATTAGGGTATTAAGATTACTGTCATCTGGGATATTACACCATAGAGTCTGGTACATCTGTACCAAGCTTTTGGTGGAAACTGCTGTTGCCTCCATTACAGTTCTCATAACTTAAAAATGAAGGCAGTATGTTCCTCCCAAACACTGGTACTTACCTACCTAATGAAATCATGTCATATCTCAGAAGACTGTAATTTTAAAATTCATCACCCTCAGAACCTCTAATCACATTTTAGTACTACTTGCCCAAGAAACCTCTTCCTTATAGAAATGCATACAAGGCTTCAGTGAAAACCTGAAGGAAAAAGACCACTTGTGAGACCTAGATGTAGATTACAATGGATCTTAAAAACTAGGATGGGAAGGCACAGGCTCTATTCTTCTGTCTCAGGATAGGGCAAGTGGTGGGCATATGTGAACACAGTAATGAATGTTCCAGTTCCATAAAATGCAGTGAATTTGACTACCTGAGGTCCTTTTAGCTTCTCAAGAAGGATACTGTTCCTTGGAGTTAGTTGGTTGGTTAGTTAGTGAGTCAGCCAATCAATGTATAATATTAAAAGTTAGCCAATTTCTGTGCTTTTTCAGAAATGTGAACATATATTTTCTTTTTTCATCTTTTTTGTTTATTTCTACATTAATGTCTTTAATGTTGTTTAAAGTAACGTGTGCAGTTCTTTTATACTGTATTTTGTGTTCATGTACTAATGTAATTTAATCAACAGACACATTATGTCAATTATGAGACACTGGCACTCTTACTCAGTTGTTAAATGTAACATTTCTTCCCTGCACGATTCTTACGAACATAAATAATTATTTAGCCTTATGAACTGTCTGCTGCAGAATCTCTTAGCTGCATATTATATCAAAGACACTCACTTTAAACACCTTACCTGTTACAGTAGCAACGCTTAACACTGCTATCGGTTATATTGGCTATACACAACATGTGACGACCCACACATTCAATGTCAGAGAAACAAGTCTCACCATAGTTCCTTGCTGAAACAGAAAACATCATATTATAGGTGAAGAGGATCAAAGGTCCTGAAATTTTGAGAGGAAAACTGCAGTTACAAGAGTTATTTGAGATTTAAGGTTCACATGGTAGTGAACATTTATATTATGGGCTGCTTCCTTCTTCACTGTGAAAGTGGAAACTGCACTGTATATTGAAATATATGATGAACTTTAAAACATGATGCAGGTAAACACTGAACTCTGAAATCATTCATGAGCTACAGACAACAATAACTTTTACAGCCATGAGCCTTGGCTTCCTTATGCAGTAGTCATGTAGCTACAGCCTTTCTTAATCTTTGGTATAAGATGGAGATTAGTTGTTAGTATCATGTCCCATCGCCATTAACTCCATGGACAGGGGCACCAGTTGTAACATACTCAGATCCAGTCTGGCTGCTGGATCTGCAAAATCTCTACCCTGCCAGGAATCAAACCGAAATTTTCCTGTTGTTCAGCCCATAGGTACACAGAGCATTAAGAATCATAGTACAAGTGTGAAAATCCTATCATATCATGTGCAACAAATTACTGTGTGTGTGAATGTTACATACTCGTATGTCATACATATATTCAGTATCTCATGTTAGAACTGCAACTGCATAACTAAATTTTGAGAAAAAGCAGAAACACCCTAATAAACTAAGTACCAGAAACATTTTTGTAACATCATTGTAAGTTGAAATTGATGTGGTAAGCCTTCCATGCATAAGAGTTCTATATGTATCATCTGCTAATATTTAAAGAAATCTACATTTCTTCCACAAGGTCTACTTATACGTTTTGTACTGATGTCAGAACATGTCGTTTCCCTAAACAATATTAAGTGTTAGTCTTTGGAATGGAGGTACAGTGTGTTTTCTGTGAGCTAGAAACTGCATTCTTAAATATCATTTAGATGAACTTCAAGTTTGGAAGGGAGTAGATAATAATATGCCTATAATATGTCTATGCTATGGACAGAGAGGTATAGCGATATTATTGCTAAAGGTAGAGTAAACTCACCTTGCTGTGCTCCAGATGGCAGCAGAAGCAGCAGAATTATTGCACCAGATGCACTAGTGTGCCACACTCCAGTCACAAACTGTCTCATTGCTAGTGACAGTCAAATTCACACTGAATGTATTTACTTTGTTTGGAAACATGCCATTGTGGTTGTTTACAGTTCAGAAAATCACATTTTCTCTGAAGTGTACATTAATTTACACACACAAGAACATCTACGTTAGCATCACTATGTGTTTCAAAATTCCTGCACGTCACACTCTTTCTTGTGGAGTTTTGATCTTCTGCCAGCTCCAAGATTAACAGGCTTTCCAACTAGGTCACAGATAAAAAGGATGTTTATGAACCTCTGGGTTATGAAGTGTGAAGAATTTCATGATTAGCTGAGTAACTGTTAACATCTCAAGGACTTCACAGGGCATAGATAGTTATCCAGTCAGTTATTTAGCAACTAATGCAGAGGACTGAATGCATTTCCACTTATGCTTAAATATGGGTGATATATAAGATTAAAACCATATAGAATTGATTCAGTACATAAAGCAACAGCAAAACCAATTGAGCTACTGAATTTCCTACAGATTTTCTGTCTTACAGAGGCTTTAGTGTGCGATGTGAAACACAAACGAGGATAGAAAAATGATTAACATTTCTCTGTGCATTTTCGGTCATCTGTACAAAAAGAAGGGTGCTGGTAAGATGGTGGAAGGTTAGTGATGTGATAAGACACATATGTATGTAAATGTAAGTAAAATGGTAGTATCACCTTTTAACACCCAGAGTTGTAGGGGTGTTAAATATCTTACTCTCTTCAGTAAAACAATGTACCTGTTCACAAATTTCAAATAACTTTGGACTAGCTTAACGCCAGGGACTGACATGGATGAAGGGGCTGCACAGTCACAAATAGGGCCTACAGGGCACTTTGAATTGTACAAGTGCTTCTCGGAAAATACAGGAGCCGAAACCGTAAGTGCTATTTGGGACATACACCACAATCGTAAGACCAATTATTACCTACACTGCCATGGTGTGGTGGCCTAGGGTCAACACAAAACCGACAGTCCCAACATCACAAACTGCAACAATAGAGGATGGCTCCTACGTTGGAACTTGACGTCTTCTGGAGACCTGTCACTGCACTGAAAGTAGCCAGTGATCCCCAGGTAATAATTTACATTCAGTTGCCATGAGCAGTAGAGGCCCAAATTCATATGATGTTGGTTATGTACATATCTTGGGACAAGAAGGAATAACCTATCCCATACATGGGAACTCAAAAAAATTCTACCCACCCAATAATAAACAGACTTCATGACAGGAGGATTGGGAAAGTGGGTTTCAGTCAAACAAAACTGGGAAACTTGGCTGATATACATATGGGTCAATTACTCAAGAAGATACATGGCACAAGAAAGGACCTTGATTTCAGCCTTGTAAAATAAACCACACTACCCCAGGCCTAAGTATATGCCATTAAGGCTTCTGCAATAGACAACAGGACTGGAGAAAGATGAGGAGAAACATCTACAGACAGTAAATCTGTGACCAAAGTACTTGACAATAACCATGTAGTTCTACTTTGGTCTGGGATTGCCATTATTCCCTGATCAAACTGTGTAAATGTAGCAAGGTATAAATGATAATGGTGCCAGGGCATAGTCAAAATTAAGGGAAAAGGATAGCCAATCACTAGGTAAGAACTGGATCTGAGGGACCTTAACTAGTCTGTACCACCCTAAAATGAATTTCTAAGTGTACCTTCAAGGACTGGATGAAAAAAGGCCATCAATAATACTGGAAGATCACAACTGGATAGACACTTGTGAAGGGTTCCTCTGGAGAATCTTCAGCCAAAGAACTCAGTAACTATTATGGCTACATAAGAAGCAGCAAGTGACAGAACTAGAGATGGGGCAATGTCACCCATTTGAAGTGGCACTATTGAACAGTCCCATTAGTGAAAGGTGCCACAACACAGATGAAACAATCTTAAATGTTGTATGCAACTGGGAGATTTTATCCAGTAAAGGGTTTTGTCACCTAGGATTTCATTGCATGGAACCAAGTGACATCAAAGGGCCCTGTCAAGCAAAGTACTGTGCGTTATTTATATGCCAGGACTGCCAGAAGGGATACACAAAAGATCACAAATGAATGTGGTGTAAGGTTCATTAACACCCACCAATGGTAAATCCAGAGCTGGAAATCAGGTCTAGTGGAAGGTACACAAGTACTGTACTGTTCTGCTCTTGACATCCAGATCTGGATTTCCCACTGACACCCACCCCCTCAATCTGTGGTTGAAGGTTGGCTGGCTACTTATCATCTGCTGTAGGTATGAAGATGATACTAAAATCTTGGTAAACTGACCCTTACATGTTAAATTTGTATACATGTACACACACACACACACACACACACACACAAAGATCAGTTACATTTTTCTTATCTTAGAGTGAAGTGATTATGGACGGATGAGTCAGTTTGGATTTCCATTAAGATAAACATCATTTCCACCAAGTAAAAAGTGGTGCTCAAAACATTTAGCCATGGGAACTGTGGGCCCCTTCTACAGGGCAGTTAAGCAGCCAATTTGTGAAACTTACCAATCAACTCCATCTTCATGCTAAGGTACTTAGCAAAGGGAAAGGTAAATCATACAGTCAATTATCTGGCTTTGGATAGGATTCATTGGTAAGTTCTTGTGATCATTGTAATGAATTTTCAAGTCCATCAAAGACAGGGAATATACTGGTGAGCTGAGTGACTACTAGCTTGTCAAGAAGGCCTCTGCTAGACATACTTGGTTAGTTGGTTGGTTGGTTAAGTCAGTCACCTGTAGCTAAGACAATGGTTGCTTACAGCAATATTTGCTGTAAAATTTCTGGAAGAAACCACTATTACAGTGGAAAATATGTCTAACAGACAAACTATTTCAGTAACACACAACAGCCTTTGTTCTGTGCATATAGTCACGGGGCTTATAGTACAGTGATTACTTTGGTCAATGAACATATTCATTAAAACACCACACTCACTCGGCTATTTATAATGCAGACACCCGCTGTTATGTCACAGCTAACTTTTACAGTCATTTTGTTATACGTTGGTGACACCCACCACCTCCAATTTCAGGGCCAACTCTGATGATGAGAGCAGTAAAATCCTCCAAAATGTTAACACTTATCTAACAAAGTACTTAGTGTTATATTTCAAAAGACTGTAAATTCTTTCCTGGGTGATGCTTTTATTATGTCCCTCACTCTAAGAAAACACTAGCTCATTACTTTAAACAGGAGAACAGTAACACTATGTGAAGAGTACTTCAGTTACATGCTGTAAAATCAGAAGAAATATGCCCCAACGGGCTGTTACTTTACTGAGACACAAACCCTTTCAGTCTGAATATGGATTATTACATGAAAACACACTGGAAGTATCTGATTTGATTATGTACCAGAATATATCTAAAATATAAATACATTACAGTTGTTCTTCTAAGGGTATTCTGAACAGAGTGCTGAGAACAATATGCCAGAAAGGTGGTGAAAACTATATACAAAGGAGCTTCAGAGTTGTACTCACATAAGAACAATATGATTTTAAAACCAATACATGATGGGCAGGACATGTAGCACTTTTTAGTAGCTGGGGAAACACATACAAAATTGTGTCAGAAAACATGAAGACCACTCAGGAGACTGTGGTATATGTTGGATCTCAAATACTGTCTGAGGATGTGGAACGAATTCATCCGTCTCAGAATACAGAACAGTGGCTGATCTTGTTAAGATAATAATGATCTTTGTGTACTATAAGGACAGGGAACCTCTTGACTAGCTTAGCACCTGTTAGGCTCCCATAAAGGGCTCTGCTCCAGGTGGTTACTTGGCATAAATAACTGAATAACTAGCATACAATGGATGAATTAAATTTTTGTATCTTACTACCTAAAATTGTGTACAAGGATTTGTAAACAATACACTGCAGTGACAAAGAAGCATTTTTAGGCTATGAGTACACAAATACCTGTTAGAAACATGGCTGCCACCTAAAATGTTGCATTACAAACTTACTAGAGGAACCACTCTTCTGAGTTTGTAACTCATCTATTCTGATTACCTTACTTCACTGTTTTAACAATCCTGCCTGTGGTGTTAGATTTGTATTGGTGGTGGTGTTGTGTGTCACTTGTAGAATAAAAATCTGCATTCCTTTTCTAAGAAGAGTTTTGCCTGCATGCAACAGTAGCTTACTGGTAATCTGCTGTTTTCTATTTGTATTATTGGCACTTCCTCTCATACAAGCCAACCAAAATCCACATCACTGTAAGACTCAAGGTTCTCACCAGGAGTAAGTATTGAGATAAGGTCTTCTGGTAAGTGATACGATGTACTTTGGTAGACTGGTTCCTCTGAAACATTGGCAAGAATCTCTTTAACCCCATGGTGTCATAGCCCAGAACACCTTAAGCTTCATCTGAATGCTGTATCATTTTTATGCACTGAAATCCAAATGTATGTTCTCCAAACTAAGTTCTGCATGAATTTACTGTCTCCCTAGCCCACCTTAAGCCTCTATATTTCACTATCCTAACAATGCCAGGTAACCTGCACATATTTCAAACTTCCACTTTATGCATCATCCTACTCAGTCACTTCATTCCTTCCTCACATGGCCTGACATTTTCCTCAGTACTTTACTTTAAAACACTTACAATTTATGTTCATGCTTCAAAGAGACCACATTCCACATTACAAAACAAAAATGACTACATACTGGTTTGTATATCACAATCTTCAGAATTTTGGCGACACTGTTACATATGTTACACTCAAATTAAAAACTAACCTTCTTGTATCTTTCAGTTCTTTGACTGTGTTCCAGTACGAAGTGTTCATGTCCCTAACCACATGTAAGTGAAAAACAAAAATTATTTCTTGGACAAATGCCTGAAAAAAATACTTATTTATCTTTCTTTAAAGTTATGAGTGAAAGTAGTGTATGGAGATTTTGTGCACTTTAAAACATAAATTTATATAATAAAACATTAAAATTTACAACTAAAAACCTGAATTTATATACATTTTTTTATGCAACACCAAATACTCAGTAACACTTCTCACTATTTAAATGTTCACAGCTGCTGCACTGTAAGTTAAAAACACTGACCTTTATACTGTGATATTCCAAGTTAGACTGAACAAAACTATTTGCCTCAGCACTGTCATTATTTGGCTTCCACGAAAACAGTACTGTCTGTAAAAATAACACAATTCTGAACCACTGCAGACATCCATTCATTGGAATGTGAAGCAACCAGACAGCAAATTAACAGAGATATACCACCTCCCCCTTCTATGTACTGTTGCCAATAGATACAAAATGACCATTTATTCTGAAAAGAGCAGTTAGACTGTACTGTAAACAGCACACTACAAAAATAGTATAATAATTTTCATTGTGACAGCAGTTTTGATGTGGACAGAAGATGAAAGAAAACTAATTACATATATCTGTGTTGATTCAATAAAATCTGCCAGGTCTACTGCATCAAGTGTGAAGGACAATATTTATTTAATATTTCAGAATGTGTATGGACCCCTCCCTCCCCCCACTAGATATGTGGTCCTACTTATCCATTGCTCAGCAGTCTGGCAGCAACATCTGGCACAAGTCCAAACAGAAAGAAAGAGAAAGATCAAAGTTGTCAGGTTTAAGCAGTAGAAACACTATTAATATTCAGTGCTTTATTCCCTTTGGTTATTATTTTCATATTAATCTGTTACAAAGGTACAGAATAAACAAATCCTTTATCTAGTTACACAACAAAACTGCTCCAAAAGTCCTCTAGAATACCATATTTTAGCTGTGTACAGATTCATATTTTTGTTTCTAAGAGTCTCTAGTACTGAGGTCAAGTGCACAGAGAATGTGCCAAAAGACAAGGGGGATTGAACTTTCAAAACAGTGGTTAATATATGTACTACTTGCCTTAATTTAAGATGTCTTACTGAAAAAAAAATGCACATGAACACTCCCTGCTAGCAATAAGGCAGATATCACCTGCTTAATTAAAAATCATGCCATGTAGATGTGTAAGAGAGTGGATGTATAGGTCCACACATTCTGGGCAGTAGCTGAAGGTGATCTGCCAGTTTTAAGCCCTAGTCTCTATCCCTGTGGACAAATCCCCCAGTACCCAGTGGATGAGAGGGTGGGTTGGCCCCAGACCTGGTATGAGTTTGATGGTATAGTAAAAAATCTATGACCCTCTTAAGAATCAAACCCTAATTCTCTGGTTGTCCATTTTGCATATTTTGAAGTTCCATTACAGAAGACATCTCTTGATCTGTCTGGCTTGGGAGATCCTACAAGTAGCAATGCCACCACCGGCTAAACCCCGCACGGTTACTGGAACTAATAAGCCCCTCCACCATGGCAATGTGGAGATATCACTGTATGGGATATATGGAGAAACTAAGGAAAACCATCATCTCAGACAAGATTCACACGGTGCTAAAACATTATACCACTTCAAACTGTCTTCCAGACAAACTTCAGACACACATATTGCTTTACTGGTTCTCAACGGCAAAACATGAAAATAAAAATTTCAAACTCAGGTGGTGGAGTGAAGGATTTGTTTACAGTTCATTTAACAATATTTCCAATAGACCAGATTCTACAGCATCAAATTAAGATAACCAGAAAGGAAGCAATGCAAATTACAAACAAAACACCCACCCTGTGGCCTACAACACGTGAACATGAGGCAAGGAGGGGAGAGGGGGAGGCTAATTATTTACTGCCTGTCTGTCTTTACAAATGTAGGCAAAGGTACTGCTTTATGATTTGTTTAACTGGACTAACTTGAGCTTTACTGCTATGGCTGGTACACTGATTTGTAAAGAATGAATGGAAAAAAATGTGGAAGGAAACAGTTTGGGCCCAATCTGAGGTACTATACTGGCATTTAACTTGACAGACTGAGAAAAACCATGGACACCCTTATCCAGGATGACTAGTCTTTGGGCTGAAATTTGAACATGGGACCTACCAAATATAAAGCAAACAGCTACCCACTCAACCATGATATTCAGCATGCACAATGACACACAACTCAAATTAGCTGTCCACTAACCAGTATTGTGACTAGACCAAGAGCTGGATGATTGGGGAATGTAATTTCATTTACTGACAGGGGCATACACCATGTTTCTCTTTACAGTGTCTAGGGCAGCTGTGAGACCCAACCAACCTCCTTCCTAACAGATGCCATGGGTAAATGACTTGAGCATAATGCTGACCAATCACTTCCATCTCATTCCAAGGTTGAAAGTATGTGGAGTTAATCCTCCACTCCCCCCATATTATTTCATGATGGAGTGCTTAATTAAGCATGGGAACATTAATTTTGCTTCTTAATAAGATGACATTCCTATATACTATCTCTAATATTACTGGTACCAATGGAAAATGGGCATTAACTGTGAAAAGGGTGAACTAATTTTGGCTGCTGGCTGTAGTTTATAATGAAATGTGACAAAGAAAAATAGTTCCACACAGAACCTGCAAGCACCATGAACAGTATACAGTATTTAAAACAGACAAACCTGCTAAAAATACCACTGTGTGGAACCATGCTGTTACTGGCAAACTTCCAGCTTCATGTGAACTAACCCACCCCCTTACAGTAGCAGATTAGCCACAAAAACTATAGAGCTTGCTGCACCTTGCACAGTCATTTAAAATACCCCAACATCCTCTACCCAGTCATTCTTCATACCTACCCACCTATGAAGCTGGAAGAGACAGTGTTCCGAAACATTGGCATATAAAATTCAGATGTGGGGAATTACCCATAAGAAAGCATACAACATTCAGAACACAGCGAAAGTTTGAAATCAAGAATGAGGTTATAATTGCCTTCACTACAAAGTCAAAAAGTATGATAAAGTTAGTTCTAAGACGTGGAAATCTATGTGAAGTTCTTCAGCAGTGCATTTCTGATGGATGGTGTAGCTGTATATGTTGTAGAGAAAACGGTTTGGCTCAAAAATAGCCTGAGCCAATTGGAAGGAGGGTGACATGGTTGGGGCGGGTCAGAGTAAAGAAACAGCCTGTGGAGGGCAACGACCCACATGGAGGCCACATACTCTACCCAGTCATTCTCCATACCTATCCACCTATGAAGATGGGACAGGGTGTTCCGAAACGCTGGCATATAAATCAGATGCCAGGGAATTACCCAGAAGAAAGCATACAACAATTGAAGCCTTAATTTACAAACTAATAATTCAGTTCATTAATACATATAAACTAACCCAAGAGTAGTTTTGTGCACGAGTACACAATGTTGTGACCTTAACCACTGCCTGTGAGAGATTTATGCTACATACCTATAACTGTGTTCACAATTTTATGTTTTGTTGACTGTGCATCCCTGCATAATCGTGTAAATAAAGCCAACTTGGTGCACAGTTTTTCTAAGTATGTTTATTTCTTTTCTCTACACATTTTGGGCGACTATGTGTCCATCATCAGGAGAAACAACTGTATTTATGCGACACTTGGTACTTGTTACTCTGTATGGATGACTGGTATGCAGAATGCACCCTACATACCAGACAGTCATCCATACAGAATAACACCACCGGTGGTGGTTGCAAGTTTGAGCAATTTTTAAAACAGTATACAATAATAAGGAGAAAACTGTAGTGCTACATTTGGACCACTCTGTATTTGTAACTTTTTCTTCTATGAATTCAGTTTTTTTTTAAATCCGATTCCATAAACAGGATATGGAAAGCATATTAGGACCACGAAGGAAAATGATACACAAAGTGCAAAGGGACAAAAACACACGAAACTACTAACCAATATGTATTTCCTTGATATACACATCTATGAAGTAAGAAAATAATGATTTTACACAGTATGCATGCTAAAGAAGTAGACTTGTTTGAGGAATGTGAAAAATACCCAAATATTATGCCTTAAACTTTTATATCGCACTTTCTAAGGAAGGCCACTTGCAACAGACTTTTCTGAAATATATTCCCCCCCCCCCAACAAGAAATTCTACTTGTAAATAATTATTTAACAGATGTTTTATACAGCAGTTCCAAATTAAGAAAATCAGTCTTTCAAGTTATCAACAGATAAAATATGTTCCATGTGTAAACAAGTAAAATAAATGTAACAACAATACCACATTTTATAGTTATACCTGTTAAGATCGAGCCTTTTCCCTTGTTTGTTATAAATCTTACTTATTAGGAAGTTTTGTGTTATTTGAAGCCATATACAGAAAATATCACTTCATAACCAATCTACGTTTAAAAGTGCCTTTGAATTATTATATTCCGTACGCATAATAGAAGGAAAGCGTAGTCAGAATCTTACATAAGAGTCTAAACAATTTCCTACGAAACTCACTAATGTAAATACTGTAACATAGTTACATCATATATCACAGCAAAAAAACTACATACATTTACAAAGTATTGTTATATATAGACAGCTACATATACAGTAATGTATACAAACAAAACAAAATTACTACAAAACTTATATGGTAGAGGGGCTTTCAGGATAGGTCATACACGCCACAGACTCTGTTTGCTGGCAAAGCTGTATCTGTAACAGACAACATAACAACAATGTGCATTAACAATGATATACAAGCAGTGCATTTTCTCTGTTACTGAAAAGAATAGCTGTAAAGTGAAATGACTGTTAGCCATCTTAATGTTACTCATGTCCATGAATCTTTATTGATTACCGCAAAGATAATTCTTTTGAAGTGTTTCCTTTGATTAATGACCTCTCTGATTACGATGCACAATATTTAATTTTAAATAATATTTTTGAGTCACATAAGAGTAATAAGCCATCAATTAAAAAAAGAATAATACCTAGGGATGCAATAGCAAACTTTATAGCTATACTAAATAATTAATCTTGGGATAACACTTTTCATCAAAATGACATTACCAACAGTTGTAATTAATTTTTAAACACATTTTTAATTTTCTTTGAATCTTGTTTTCCTATACTACATATTACCACTAAAACAACAAATAATCACTGGATAACTACAGGAATACGAATGTAAGAAGAACCTTTATTCATGCATTCATTCATTTATTATGCGTTCTGTTGATGCACACAAGGTCAGCCAAACCTATAGGATATAGAATTTGTCACAATATAAATGTATCATAGTCATTAAATAATTATATCATATATACATTTTATAGTAAGTCCTACAAAAATACAAAAGCAAAAGCATCAATGCACATGCACACACACACACACACACACATACATAAATATATATTTCATGGATCAATTCCCTCTTAGCAAAACCAGCAACAGTCCTAAAATCAAAGCATATTACACCCAGTTCTGTAAAATATTAAGAAAAATAATTAGAGTGGCAAAACAAATGTACTATAGTGATTTGCTAACATCATCTGAAAACAAATCTAGAACATCATGGGGCAATATAAAAAGTGAAACAGGAAAAGCTAATAATAAAAGCATACTCCATCAGAGTTTAAATTAGATATCAAGATTATTCATATCAATCAAACCACTAAGGCTTTTAACAGTTACTTTTTAAATTTAACTGATGAATTAAACATTCAACAAGCTAACACTGTGGCTACCATCCTCTCACTGAAGCCATCACTTCCTGATGGTTTTCACAAAATAATCAATATTCCAATTACTGAAGCAAAAATTACATGTACAGTCACCTCTGTAAAGAATAAAAATTCAAGTAGCTACCGTGGATTACCTAACAAAATTTTAAAAATATGTGGTGAGTATATTAGTAGACCTCTTGCTTATATTTTCAATATGTCTTTAACTTTAGGTATACGTCAGGACTGCTTCAAGTACTCCATTATGTAACCACTCTTCAAAATGGGTGAAAGACCTCCAATATCAAATTATAGACTCATCTCTATATTGAATGGATTTTAAAAAATTTTCAAGGTGCTGATATTGTGAAGAATAAAGGCAACATCTAGTAAATCATAACATTCTAGTTGATGAACAATACAGTTTTCAAGACCGTGTTTCAACTGATACTGCTACTTATAAGCTCATTGAAACCATTTTCACAGCTTGGAATAAGAAAGAATATATTGCAGGTATATTTTGTGACCTAACTGAGGCACCTGGTTGTGTTAATCACAAACATTTACTTTCTAAATTAAAATTTTATGGCATGAGAGGTGTGATCCTAGAAAGGTTTACATCGTATCTGAATAACAGGAAACAAATAGTTGACTTGGAATTTATAAAAACACACTGTTACTATAATATGTCCCATCTTCCATGCGCTAATCAGATCCATAAATATATAAATAACCATCAAAGTGCACTTTAAAATTCTGTGATGTATTTTATTCACAATATTTTCACCAACATGTTTCAGCCAGTATTCCAGCCATCTTTACGGCGATGTTCTTATTACAAGAATAAAATTGTAGTTAATTGTGTAACCAACACCCTGTAATAATTAAAATATTAACTTAATTAAAATATTAACTAATTATTACAGGGTGTTGGTGACACAGTTAACCAAAATGTATTCTTGTAATAAGAACATCACCATGAAGGTGGCTGGTATACTGGCCAAAACATGTTGGTAAGAACATTGTGAATAAATTACATCACAGAATATTAAAGTGCACTTTGTTGGTTATTTACATATTTTTGGAAACTTACTCTTTGGGTTATGAAACTGCTGAGTGTGGCGTTCCGCAGGGCTCTGTTCTGGGAACCTTGCTGTTTAATATATACACTAATGTTTTCCAAAAATAATTAACAAACTCTCTCAAACCATACTGTTTGCTGATGATACCAGGATTCTTGTCACATCCACTAATTACATTTAACTAAATCATAAATTAAACTACATCCTGCATCATATTTCTAAATGGTTTCCAACAAACCAGTTTGTTATTAAATGTGAATAAAACATAAATAGTCAAATTTACACCTTCTAAAGCTCCAATCTATCTATTAACTACAACATATGTTAATCAAACTCTTGCCATTGCTGAAACAATCAAATTCTTAGGCTTGCATTTGGACAGTCACCTATCATGGAAGTCTCACATACATGTATTATTAAAGAAGCTGAGCTCTGAATGTTTTATGACGAGAAAATTATCCTACATACTGTACAAAGATACATTATGAACAGTTTACTTTGCATACTTTCAATCACTGATACACTATGGTATAATTTTTGGGGGGCTCATCAACAACCATGCACTACGTATTTTTAATAAAAAAAAAAAATCCTAAGAATCATGCTGGGACTAGGCCCTAGCTCTTGTAGAGGGGGGGTTTCATAAATCAGACAAACTACCAGTACCAAGTTTGTATACTTTTCGCATTAATGTTTGTTGTTACCAGACCATTTTGAGACTAACTCCTCTATACACAGTACAGATATAAGACAAAAAAATCAACATTTACCATCAGTGAAATTTTCTGCAATTCAAAAGGGTGTTACCTATTCCTCTGTAAAAGTATTTAATAAATTACCAACAAACATATCAAAATTTCATACAGATACAATTACTTTTAAGCAAGCACTGAGGAAATTTCTTGTACAGAATGCTTTCTACTCAACAGATGAGTTTTGGTCTATTAATTGTGATGTTAATTGGCACTTAACTATTTTTAACTAAATTTATTAATTATATTTTGACACTGTATACATGGACTGTCCATAAAGTATCCAGCCAATTAATATTAAAAAAAAGTAACAGACCTAGAACAATGGTAACTTAGTCCCCTTCAAAGTACTCCCCTTGGGACCTCACACACTTATCCCAGCATTCCTTCCACTTTTCAAAACAATCTAAAAAGTCCTTTTTCGGAATCGCCATCAGCTGCCTCGTCGCGTTCTCCTTAATCTCGTTTGAGGTCTGAAATCTCCTCTCTTTCAATGGCAATTTCAGTTTTGAGAAAAGCCAGAAGTCACACGGAGCCAAGTCTGGGCTGTAGGGGGGCTGACAGACCTTGGTGATGCGATGTTTTACCAAAAAAGTCTGCACGAGAGCTGAAGAATGGGCAGGCACATTGTTGTGATGAAGATGCCAGTCACCACTTGCCCAGAGCTGCTGCCGTTTCCTTATTACTGCATCCCTCAGCCGGCGAAGGACTTCCGATGTAGTAGTACTTAGTTATTGTCTGGCCTGGAGGAGCGTACTCATGGTGAACAACACCTTCATGATCGAAAAAAAAACAGTCAACATGACCTTGACGTTGCTCCGACTTTGCTACGCCTTCTTCGGACGTGGAGACTCAGGTGACTTCCATTGGGAAGACTGGGTTTTTGTTTCAGGGTCATAGCCATAGACCCATGACTCATCTCCAGTTATGATCTTTTTGAGGAAATCTGGGTCATTGTTAGCGGTTTCAAGTAAGTCCTGTGCAACTGCAGCACGAAATTCCTTCTGCTCTCGTGA
>JGI20166J26741_10202226_pt1 | contig 16903 bp, 12 predicted proteins | sample TergutCu122P5_FD_26741 | JGI IMG/M metagenome (IMG submission 26741)
GAACATCGTGCTCTTAACGACTAGGTTTTTTGATGTGGCAAAGTTTACTAATCTAACACCATTATCATTACTATCCTGATGTAGGCTCTCATTCCCAATTATCGGTTTGAAAATATTCTCTCTCCCCACTTTTGCGTTAAAATCTCCTAATAGAATTTTCGTATGATGCTTGGGGAAGTGATCAAAAACCTGCTCAAATTCCTCATAAAAACTATCTTTTGACTCATCAGTTTTCTCCTCACTTGGTGCATGCACATTTATAACAATGATATTGCACCAGCGACCTCTCTTAACTATATATGACACCCTATCGCTAACAAACTCTGCTCTCTTAACCGCTGATGCCATTCTTTGGTGTACGTATTTTTTGAACGTTTTGCGCTTACATGAGCAGCTTCGATAGCAGTTTGAGTAGGGGCTTGAACAATTTGTAGAATATTTAATTATGATGTATCAGCTCTATAGGACGATTGACATACACTCTAGTGTAGAATTTTGATTGACTCACATACGCTATCAAAATAAGTGTCTTTCTTCGTTGGCCTTATGTTAATATTTTCTGATGAAGGATCTCTGCATAGAGCAGTTTAAGCAATTTGCACCATACACATGCGGAGCTGCATGGTCGGATATGATTGTTGTTAGCTGTTTGTTAAATATTGAAGACTTGGGAAAATGTTTATATGAATTTGTAACCTGAGATGCACAACTATATTTTATGCGAGTACTTGCAAGTTTCCTGTATGATTAGGTTTCTGGGGAAAGCTGACGCAGTTCCAATTTGAACTTGACGTTAAGTGAGCTCCCTCCACTTTTAGAGACTTGTAACAGCAGCGTTATTCGAAATCTTCCTGCTGTCTGCCTCATCGTGCGTCCATTTATGGGCTGTTTGTAAACAGTTCATTAAAAAGACTCGTTGGGTATGCTTTCAGTTCGCTAAGTGCGTGACGCAGCGGAGGTTTTGTGTGTGATAGAGAAGGAAATGTTACGTTACTTGGGTAAGAAAGCGTCGTCCGAAAATTGACGGAATGTTTTCATAATGTGTGCCGGAACTCGCGTTCCAGTAGGCTCTGTTTTTGTGTCAGAAGGATCAGAATGTTGTCGTACTTTGTGTTGTACCGTGTTTTCCGATAAGCGATGGAATGTAGCCGTACTGCGTGTCACAACTTGGCGTTTTGATGAGTGAAGGCAGCGCTACCTTGTGATAGACTGCTCGAGTGACCTCAGGCTCCCATCAGGTCTGTCTGTCTGTCGGTCTGACTCATGCCGCGTAAGCTCGCCCTATGGATACGCTGCGAGAACTTGGTTTTACCCCCATTAGTATTTCTGCAGAATCCTGTCACGTGTCCATCGGCATCTCACTTTCGTTCGGTCACGGTTATGAATACTGTAGCAAAGTATTCCGTATGGTAGCGTCGCTCTGAGCCAGAATGACGGTGTGTTTCTTTTACGAACTCTGAGGTTACAAGATTAAACTGGCAGGTCTCAGAAATGGATTTTAACTTACCTAAACTTAGGAAACTTTTGTCCCACTAACGTTTTTGGCGCGTTCGCAAAATTACGAGAAACGTCTGCTGTCTTCGTCGTGTCTGTCCGTCCGCCCGCCCGCACGTGAACAACTCGGCCCCCACTGGACGGATTTTAATGAAATTTGATATTTGAGTATTTTTAGAAAATATGTCAAGAAAATTCGAGTTTCATTAAAGACTCACAAGAATAACGGGCACTTTACATGAAGAACAATACGCAATTTTTATATCTAGTTTATTTCTTCTTAGGATGAAGAATGTTTCAGACAAAAGTTACAGAGAAAATCAAAGCACACATTTTGAATTCAGTAACTTATTTCGAAAATGTTGCCGTTTGTAAGATAATTTGGAAAAATATTGTAGAGCCCGGCAGGCCAAAGATAATACGGTGCATGTGCATTTCACGCTACTCAGAATATGTAACAATTACTTAATACTTCTCCGCTGCAACAATGGTTGCACGAACGCGCCTCAGTGTTACGTTACACGTACGTTGCCTGTCTTGTTATTTATTCACGCTTACTCCATTTGTTAATTCCTGACGTGGCATGGGGCGTGCAGTAGCGCTTCTGAATTTCATTCGGGAGGTTAATGGTTTGAATCTCGTCAGGGACACACAGCGCAGACTTCTCATGGCTCTTATCAGCCCGTCCTGGTTACATCCCGGCAAGTGTTGAGATAGTACAGTAAATTGACACTGTGTAATTCGAATCACTCTGTGCATCAGTGACAGTGGCTGCACGTATCCTGGCATTGTCTTCTGGTAGAGGTACTGGCGATGAATGTCGTCTTGCAGCTGTGCAGCATTACGTAATTATCACTGGCGCGATGATATTCCGGTGCGTGAAGGTACCTTCAGGCACCAGCAGAGTGAGGAGGCAGTTCGGATGTTAGTAATGTATTTGAGCTGTATGCATGGCTAATTAACGTCAATTAGATGAGCAGACCCATCTTCTAGTTACATGCATTTTGCGCCCCGTGGCGACGTTGTTACTTGGGGTAGTCGGGCATGACGAGTCGGGGTAATGGGTCGCGTGATTGCGATGATCAGGGAGTAGTGTAGCATGCTGGCTGCCAGTGCTTGGGGAGCTGGTGCCCCCTGAACTGGGTAAGGAATGATCCGATGTTCGTGGAACTTGAAGGAACCGTTCTCTGAAGACAATACCCCGTCACTGTCCTGTATCTGCGAGATGAATTGAGGCCGCTTTTGCAGACTCTTTGTCTTAGGATATGTGCTGTGTGTGAGCTGTGCTGACGGACACGTGTGAGCTGCACTGACGGACATGTGTGAGCTGTACTGACGGACATGTGTTAACTGCACTGACGGACATGTGTGAGCTCGGAAATGGAACTGGGGGTGCCTTAAAAGACGCAAATGGGGGAGACTTTGGTCACACGAAGGAGGACCTCGTAGCTGCTGATATGGTTCACAGGAGACTCGCTTCGTCGGCTTTGTTCGTGTCGCTGTTTTGCTTATTCGCGGTAGATCGGTGTAACGGCTGTGGTCGCTCGATCATTCAGAATTTGTGGGGTATTCTGATGTGCTTCAGTGTATGCGGTATGTAGTAACATGCTGTGATCACTGTGTGGTATAATAGCTGGTAAGTTGTTGATTTCTTATGAAGCAGTATGTAAAGCGCTCCAGTTCAGTGAAAAAGAAACACCGAAATTAATTATTCCGGACAGAACGTGTGCCTGTTGGTATTCCCGGAGTGACTGATGCACTTTGCGGCTTTCTTTGTGACGCAGAGATTAACAGAACGTTTTTACTAATTCCAAATAGGCTTTTCTTGAGAAGTATTCCTTTAGAAAAAGGTCATGTAGGCACTGTTGAAACTGTAAATGCTTGTCGATACACAACGAAATGCCGAAAACAACAACCAGTAGCTTTACTGCATGTCCACGACTCAAACCGATGTGAATGCATGAGATTTCATGTTTCCTTTTGAATGTAGGCATGTGATGTGGTTCTGTTTATGGCCTGGGGTTACCGAATGTGTGTGTCATCGAGTATGATAAGGTGCAACAATAATCATCTGCACCAACAGTGAGTACGTAGAAGAGGTCAGACTAAGCAAGAGCGAAAGAAAGTACTGTACATTTTATCCTAATAAGACTACAGAACCAGTATCACAGTGGCCTGCTTGTTTTCAGGCAGACTGACAAGACAAGTTTGTATTACAGTTCTAGTAAGCTCTGTCTTGAAAGCGCCAGGCCCTAATAGCAGTAATGTGTTGCTACTTCTCACAGCTTGTTTTCTGCATCTCATTACAGGCCTGGAAAGTCCCTTTGGGCTCCACGAGGTGGATGCTTCAGCTCATGACGGTGGTAAGGTCCGCTCTGCGCACCGGCCGCCTTTACCCCATGAAATATTCGTGGTACTCTGTTCTGTTAGAGGCTGAGTCGACCTTAGTGCGGCAGGAAGGATGTCAATGCGAAATTTGAATGACATTATCGGGAATCGAACGTTCGACTTCCTGCACAGTACTAATGGTAGTGTGTGCATGCACGCCATGCCTCATGTGATGCGTACTTTGCTATGAAGAAATCAGTGTATTATGCTGGCAACAGTTTGTTGGGGCACTCTTCTGTAAATTTCGTGGCATTGGTCTCTGTTCCACGATGAGGGAGACGCTACTTATCGATGTCATTCTATCACCGTCTGTTGCGTTTGTCCCGTATTTGCATAGGTAACATGTCTGACGCCAAGAAATTTCATAGAGCATCGGCCCGTGAAGAGGACGGCGAGCCCAGTGTCATGCTGGCGCTAATTTGCTAATTTAGATGTGCTAAAGTTCACTGTAGGACAGGCGATGAAGGCCCAGAGGGAATGTGGAGGTATCGGTGTACTCTTTCTTTAATCTCGGCTCTGTGGTCAACGCCACGCCCCCACCGCTTTACCCCCGGGAAAGAGACTCGGTACCCATTGTACAGGTAGGAGGCTGATAGGGCCCCAGAGCTGGTCTGGACGGGTGGGGAAAATTTCGTCCCCCCACCAGGATTCGAACCTCGCACCGTCCAGTCCGTAGCGAGTCGCTGTACCGTCTGAGCAATCCCGACCCACGGTCATAGTTTTATAACCAGTACTAATGTTCATGAGCTGTCAGGTTACCACTATAGCCTGCTCGCACGATAACACCAGTTTCCACATTTTGTCTACGTCTTTTTTTATAATATTGTAGAACGACTATTTACGTTTTCACGTTTCCATTCGCAGAGAGGGCCGGGGTATTGTAGGAGACCTCCGTTTTTGCGTTCATTTTGTTTGTTTTATTTAACTCTTGCTGCCTGTAAATTTTGTTGCCGGTCTGCTCTGTGTCATTGACGGCGTATCAAAACGAAGCCGTACGTGTTGCTAAGAACAGATAGGGCGACGGGCTAGAGGAAGCGATCTAACCAGAGACTTTAAAACACCTGCCCTTCACCTAATATCATTACAGTGATGAAATGAGGGGGCTTGCGTTGGGCTGAATGTGTGTTGCTGTTTGTATGCAGCACGTTGGGGCGACGGGGCGAATTAATAGGAAAATTACTTTTGGAAAGTCACGAGATAGACCATTTAGGAGACCGAGGCGTGGATGGGACGATAATATTAAAGTGGATTTTGAAGGAGTGGCGAGTAAGGTGGTTGGTTGATTTGAGGCGCTAACACACACACACACACACACACATATTGTACTGTGACGTATCGGGGTTGTTTCGGCATGCAATCAGAAGTCGAACGTGCCGTAAAATTTTTGCAGTGACAAAAAAACAAAAAAACAAAAGAGAGATCTTTATGACTAAGCATGAAAATGTGTAGGTGAGCTGCAGGTGGATTGGCAGGTAAGGGGTCAGCCTCACGCTTCAACTGATTTACCTCCATGTAGCAGTGTCCACTCACGAGCCCTGCTGGCGGGTCAAGAAATCCGTCCACGTGCTGGGAGGCTTAGTTCGGCTGTCTGGTCCTTAGGCTGACACTGCATCGACTGATGGAGGTGTTTCACGCGAAGTGAAGAGTTTGCTGGGTTTTAATGACACTTCCCTAATTCCAGTGAAATTACTTCCTTTTCTCTCTCGTAACGGTCGAGTTATTTGCTACGTTTTCCCATCACGTTTGTGGCTGCGCCAAGTGTGTTGACATCCCGCTCTACCCTGACACTCGTATGTTAGTTTGCCCTTCTCTCGGCCCAGTGACAGACATTTCTGTTCGGTGCACGAGACGGCAAGCTTCAGAGACTCATTTCATGAGCACAAGTTGCTAGAGTGGTGTCCGCGCTCCGTGTTTTGGGAGTGGACGAATTGCGTGAAGATAGTCCGCAGGGCGTGATGACCTGATTTGGTTACATTTTGTTAGGGGCAGCTGCTGTGGAAAAAAGAGTTGAAGATAAACCCAAACGTATGTCCACGCCGTCTTCTTATTGCCAGGGTGTTTAACGACGCCGTATCAGGAGCCGTAGGACTCATAGCTGTCGTTAGCGACAGCGATGCAGGTCGGAGCGAATTGCCATACCCGTATTGTTTGGTTATTGCTTTTATAGTGTCTGGTGCGCGTGTAGGGGTCCGGAAATATGTTTCCACTTGGCACTGGATGTAGGCCCACTCCAGTTCAGTATATGTATACCTGCGTTACTTTATACATTATGGCGAGATAGATACGGGTAATTGTGGAAATATTAGTATGTCTTTCTAGCGCTGCATGTAGATTTTGTTGTGGTTTAAAACTTATGGTAGAAACGTGTTTCATTCTTTTGTTGTTTTTAACCAAATCCATTTCAGACTTCATTTCCACACGTCTCGCGGCTGTTCTGGTACGCAGTGCTCCTCACTCTCACTGCCTTTTCCTGTGGTGTGCGAAAAATAATAGCGAAGGATTTGCAACAAGATTTTGACGTTTGCAGAAGAACCATATCTGTTATTCTAAGTATTCATTTCCACATTACAGCACCTTCTAACTCACCCTCTGCGCTGTCGTTGCTGAGTTTATAGCTTCCAGCTTTAGCTGTGCGTTGCAATGCATACTGGTTGAGACACTGTTGTTACACTGTGCAGTTCTTGTCACAGTGGTGCTGTTGTGGAACTGTGGAATGACACAGCCGTCTGTAATATGGATACTAGTGCCAAGTTCGTAAATAGATTTCGGTTACTGAAAACGGTAAAATAATACACCATGAATATATGACGTTTATGGACCTGGGAAATGGGGGGTGGGGGTGCCATTTTGGTAGGATTAAATTGTTTCATCCAGTTTCGCTATGTCGCCAAGACATTTATTGACCGCGACAGAGAACTGAAAGTGGCACAGCGCACTCACCGTAGGTGCATGTACCGTATTGGCACTCACTTTTATTGACGGCACTGAACATTGCGTTAATCTGCTTGAACGAAGATGGAATTCATGCCATGTTGTGATTACGGCGGAGCACAAAACAACTACTGCCACGACACCACCCCGCCACAATAATAATAATAATAATAATAATAATAATAATACTGTTCCAGGTGAGAACTAGTGGTGAACTTTTGTGGATACGGTAGCCAACTTTCGGACTGCATGATAACGGAACTCTTTGTGCGAATGCTAGCTTCGCAACAAGGACTCGGCCTCGTGGAGCTAATTTTGATCTTGTAATGACTCCGTGGAGGGACTGCGTGCACTGAATGTCCGTGCGAGGTCTTTCTGGGAGGTAGCGGGTGCGACTGTGTCCTGGGTGAGGTGCTGTATGCTGATATCTGTGTATTGGCCTGGACCTTTTCGTTCCATCCGCTTTCCAATTCCGTTTTTTCTGTTATTAATCCTTTCCAAGTTTTATAATGTGTCAGCGTGATAAAACTTCGCGGAATACATTAAAACAGAAGACGAGGTCTGTTTGTTTATTTAGGGGAAAGTCGACTGTTATGGGGAGATTTTTTTTAAAAACTGCAATTAAACTTAGGAAAAAGTAAAACTTTTCAAAACACAAACATAAATTTATTTTGTTAATGAATAGACAGTTAATACATAAACATAGTAAATTAGGGAAAGCAAAACGCGTGTAAGATTCGTTTCCGTAAAAGCTTCATATCCCGTAATTAGGCGCACACGTGTTCCTAGTTTGGGGAGGTGAATAATTTACACAGATGGCACAAAGAATACTTAACTGAATTTAGAAAATTACAAATACAAAGGATACAAATTGAGAACAAAACAGTGTTTATCCCTGACAAGGCTTACAAACAAAATCTTCCTCCATACCACCACAAAGTGTGTGCGCCAATCTGAAATATTTCGCACGTCGTATCCACTCCTCTCCATTGTGGTCTTCAGAGAAATGACCAGTACAGAACACACAATCAGCGTCTGGTTCCTCATCTTCCGTCGAAACGTCAGCGAAAGGAACTGCTAGGTCAGCGTCCGAATCTGATGGAGTGTCAGACGGAGTTGGATCCCGGCAAACGCTTCTCTTCCGTCTTTTTGAAGGACCAAGACGAGCATTCGACGGAAGCCGATTGGTTTTGGATTTAGTGGCCAGTTTGATTTTCTTTTTTCTGAGTTGCCCCAACAAATTTTCTGTAAGTTGAACTCGTTATTTTCTTTGTTGTTCCACCACGAGTATTTGGCTGTAGGTTCAGGCTTTGCACAGGGCTGATATTTGATGTTCGGAAAGCCTCAGAAGAAGTGAACGGCGAATAACTAGCAGAACTGAATCGCTGGTCTTCACCAAAGCAGGATGGTTCACAGGAGCAGCATCTCTGCCCTCTGAGGCTACAGGGAAATCGTGTGGTCTGAAGATGGTCTTGTCACAAGGAAGGAGGCCTGTCGCCCGGAAGCCTTTAGCCGCTATCTCGCCTGTTGCAGCTCGCTTGTATGCGTTGCCGAATTGTTCGCCAATGTGGTAGACGGTGATAACCCGCCCGCCCTAGGTTTAAACGGAGCTGTATTTCAATTTCTTGGCAGTAGAATGTTTTCATGGGCCCCATGAAAGCTTTATTCAAGCGTTGCATATTGTGACTGTTGTGAGGTGGGAGGCAAATGATGTCAACATGATTCTCTCGAGCTAAATTAATGACCTCCAGGTTTCTTGTGTGTGAATAGTGCCCGTCCGTACTCAGATAACAGGATCTCTCATTTTTTTAAGGCTTTGTGTGTTTGATGAAATGAAGAAACTACTGGATGAAAATCTCGCTCTGTATCCAACGCGATGGATGGCGCGCGTGGATTGATCCAGGCGGTGTGCCATCCATCAATTCTGGTTTCATATATTTTCTTTGAAATACAAGTAACGGATGAAGTGTCCAGTTGGACTCATACAGTAGACGACTGTCACAAGAGATACCCGTACTGCGGAATGCACAGAAGATATATGACGTTTGCCTTTCAATTTTAATATTTTCTTGTGTTTGTGCTGTACAGTAGTGATGCCGGTTTCGTTCGCAATTTTAAAGTCTCGCAGGATTATGTTGAAAGGTGTACATAGTGTGTTCATAGATTAAAAAACAACCGAGCTACTGATTCAGGAGTGAAACCCCTCGCTCTTGAGAGTGAAGACCTTCAGGGATTGTAATTTAAATTTCTTGATGACGACGTAGGAAATTTTTCAACCACTTCTTTCCAGTCTTTTCATTTCTCTTGCAAAATTGGTTTTTAATAACGTTTCTTACATCATGTTGGTAAGCGAGGTGCATGACGTCTGCCATTTTGAAGCCAGCAAACTTTCTTTCCATCAAACGACAGTGCTCAGCCAGACCATTTTCTGCTTCACAAGAAAGAACTTACTTCCTACCCAGTTTTTGTTTTTACTGCTTCACTGGAGCTTTTCTGCCGGTCTTTAACATAACGCCGAAGTGTTGTTTGTGGTAAGTTTAAAACTCTGGACGCTTGTAGCTGCCCATTTCCTTGTTCCTCATTGCCCCAATAGCTGCCTTCATCCTTTCAGGGTCACATTTTTTCCTTGGAGCCATCTGTAATATTATATAACCCAGAAGGAATAATTCACAAGGTACTGACTTCCTACTATGGGGAGCCCCAAATTAGGCTCTCCAGACCTCCCCATAATAGGCGAAAACAGGTGCTCGAGAAGATGGGTGAATAAAACAGAAGGACCTAAAATTGTACTTATGAAACAAAGCAAGGGTTTAAGATTAGAGTAACAGAGAGCCGAGCACTAAACCAATTAAGAAAACTAGCGTACTTTCAACTGCTCATGAGTCACTGTTCTGGGATAAGCAAAAATTTCATAGCGCACGAAAACAAAGACACCCAGTCAGTACTGAAGTCTTGAGCGACTGACCGTTTATAATGTGATTACAATTAATAACCTCATATGCTTAATGATTTAGATTTTTAAGCACAGAGCGCAGCACCTCTTGGTATGGAATAATGCACTTCCTCGTATTAGGAAACCTCCCCATAATAGGCAACTTTCCCCTACTTGTTTGTTTACTTTTGTAGCAGAGGCTCAAGTATGGAACTTGTATTCGAGAAAATCTGACCGAAAATTATGCAGTAAGTAAAACTGTTCTGGTGGTGTAATGGAAGATGCAGTCTAACGTAAGTTTTGTACTATAAAACAATAAATTTTGTGTTTATAAAAAAAGCTACATGTTTCGACCCCATCAGGTCGTGATCAGGTTTATAACAATACGTGACAGGGGACCAATTGTATATCATTGTGGTTTTGAATTGCGAAACACAGCTGGCTGTAATTCGTCAAGGTTAGAACAAACGCTTTGAGATACCGAACAGAGCACACAATTTAATACTACATGTTTCGGCGGGCCGCCATTTTCAGGGATCAGATGGGTACAAGTGGAAAGACTGGAAAGACGTCCATACCGTATGATACGGACTGGTATGAAAGTATAGAGATAGACGAAAGAGCATTAAGACTATATTATATAACATATAGTATATATATATATATATATAAAACTTACGTTTATATGCAGAAAGTATTTCTGTGGTTATTGTTGAATGGTACTTAGGTGATACAGCTGTAAGTAATGTCAGAGTTTGTGTACGTGAATACACTGTTTGTGTCTCTCAGTATTGGGCCGAATTAATGCGGTCGCCTTAACTTGCGTCACTGGATGCTCTTGACGTAGCGATCTGCTGCCGATCGTGGATCCTTGTGTGTGTGCGGGCGATGAGATTCCGCTGCAGGCAGGATTTTAGCTCGTGCGTTATTGCGTGCAGCGCAGGAGGTTGCGCTGTTCTTCCGCGTGATAAGGTGTGAAATTGCGACAGAAGCTTGACAAGTCTTTGTTTGCGGCATGCGCACTGTGTTGCTTTCGGACGGTTTTGCTTTTGTTGTATGTCATTCCAACGGAAAGGTTACTTTATATGACATCCAGATCAGATTTATTTCATGAGGCGGCTTATCGTACAAAAAGCTGGAGCGGCATTGGATGTTTTACAGTTCGGAAGTGTTTGACGGGGCTCCGTGTACGTCATTTTTAGGGGCATTCACAAAAGTGCGAAAAGCGACTGTTAGCTTTCTCATGTGTGTCCGTCCGCATGGAACAGCTCGGCTCTTACTGGACGGATTTTCATGAAATTTGATATTTGAGTATTTTTAGAAAATCTGTCTAGAAAATTCAAGTTTCATTAAAATGTGACAAGAATAACGGGCACTTTACATGAAGACCTGTGTACATTTTTGACAATATCTCGCTCAGTTCTTTTTAGATTGAGAAACTTTCCAGAGAAAAGTTGTAGATAAAATCGAAACACGCATTTTGTATTCAATAACCCCCCCCCACACACACACACACACTTGTGCTGCATTGTATCTTCGCCGTCTCAAGAGAACATTGCGTCCTTGAACCGTCTGTGTTTTGGTCCATGTCAAGCAGACGCCCGACTCTCTAAGATCAACAGGAAAACAATATGCGGCCGTAATATGGTACTGATGTGTTCAACGCCACTGATATGAGTGACGTCATTCCACGTGCGGCCTGCGCCACACTGAAGAGTCGTTCATCCAAGTTCCAAAGTGGTTTGCATAAAGCGGTCGGCGGGTTCGCTGCAGAAAATTGGCTTTGTTGTGTGGTTATCACTTAAGCGAATTTCACCTTAGTATCGAAGCATGTTGCCATTTATCCAGCAAAATTATCAGGACTGTAATCATGTTGCTGACATAAATAGAGGGTGTCGTCGCAATGTTCTTTTCCCGACACTTCCCGTCGCCGGATTGTTGAGTGACCCAACGTGTTGTTTGTTACAGGTGAGTGCAGAACAGTGCCTTGTAACTGGCAGTATGCCAGCTTGTTCAGAAATTATCTTTTTATTGATATTGATATGTTTGTTAACTGCAGTTGGGTTGACACCCGGTGGCAGTAGTACAGTACACATTTACACACAAACAATACATAGACCAGCATAATTAAATCTTAAAAAATTGTCAGTCGCATTAAACATTTGTTTTAAGTGTACTGAAATGGAAAGGAACGCATTTGTGGAGTATTTATGAAGCTAAACTGGACAGATATGTCATTAATATTTCCAGTACTCGGTGGTGCGCGGAAATGCCTTGTCCGTGGTAGCGGTAACGATTGTTGTATCAACACCGGTGATTACTGCCAGTTCGCCCCAGTACCACCCGGACATCTGTCACTGGTGTTGTCTTCATTCCTGGCCTCCCTTTGCTGTCACATCCAACGGACTGCAGCCGCGTCAGTTGTATTGTCTGTCTTCCGTCCATATCTCGTGGTGTGCCCCCCCGACGTATGTAAACCCCTCCACGTTTTAGGCTATATATGCCTTGCACAGAGGCGCGGATGTGTGTACACGTATCTTGAGCTTGTTGCCGGAGAAGATACTGCGCCTCTCCGCAAGGCGTGCCTCCGAACTGTGAAGTGATTCAGTATGTAATGCAAAATTCACAGAATGTAGTTACATAATCCATTGCAGCTGCCGTAAGGGATAGTTTAGCCGACGTTTAGGTATTTCTGGGCACCCCCTGTAATTCCTCATATTTGATGGCTGTAGCTTTGGCTGTTTGTTGTCTTGTTGCACTGTACCTGTCTGCTAGCTAATGGACGGGAAACACTCCTTTCGACTCGGGGTAGGTGCAGGGTAAATAAAAGATGTTGCTGCAGTGAAAGCAGCAGGGGAGAAATAATATAATAGAAATGGAGCAGAGGAAATGGAAACGAAATGGCACAGCCGAAGGAAGCCGCGCTCTGATGCTGTAGTTTGCCATTAAAAATGAACTCGTCTCCGCACCACCTCTTCGCCCCGAGATCCTGCCGTTGATACGGTTTCCGTTTAGTCCGATTTCCTTCTTTTATATAAAAGTATGGTGTCACGTCTTCTTTGTAACTCGTGTATTGAAACTCTCTATGAATGACATATCATTAGTGACCGCATTACCTTTGTGCCTAAAACTTTCTCTCCATCAGTAATAACCAATATGGAGCCATGCGAACCTCTGAGATGGGATCGAAAATAACCCCACTAAATTATGGGATTTTAAAATCTGTTGTAGGCCGCATATCCAGCTTTCGTGAAGACCAACTTTTATGCCTGTTGTCAAAGTGATTGCTAGCCTCGCTGTGTGTCTGTCCGTGTGTCGTCTGTGTCACAGCTACCCTCAGCGAAATAACATTGGTGAAGCTTTATATTTGGGATTGTTAGTAAATCTTGTCGGCACGTTTGTATGTCAGTTATGGTGGGGCAAAACAGCAGACATTTTGCATGAAGAAATACGCACGTTTATGTGGTTCGTCTGTGTAATGGAGACAGACCGTGTTCTCTGCGTGGTACGTACTTAAGCTTGAGAAGGAGCTGAAGGTTGGAGTGTCTCGCCTTTTACGATACAAGTGCAGGAAACAGGATATCGTTCCATTTGCGAGAGAAGTACAAGAAATGCGATATCTCGAAGTTTACGAGGTACATGCAAGAAGCAGGGCAGAGCCAGGGGAACCCCTGGCAGTGTGAACATAACGTCCCACGTGGGGAGCAACACAGCAGTGACGGCGTTCAGACTTCAATGAAGAAGGTACTGACGGTTCCCACAACAGTCTGGGACGATTTGACGCTTGCTTAGGCAGGCACCGGGTTACTTCGAAACGTCGGTAACGGCTAGCCCAGCTATTTCCCAGTATCACACCCCAGAAGACACCAAGCCTTATATCATGACAGTTTGTAATACTGAGGGCCTGACAGTGAAGATGGCGGACAAAGCGTACCGACGTATTTGATGAGGTGCTTCTGAAGTTTAGAAAGTTCCAAGTCGATAAAGCAGTTCCATATTGCTAGAATATATTGACTGTAGTAATGTGCCCCTCCATTTGCATGTCGTATGTCACAGCAAATAAACCCTCCTGTCGGTGGATAAGGGATGTGACGTTTCCACAGCAATGAAGAACTGGTCTAGTAGGCGTGTAGCAGGGGTTCGGAGGTGACTAATTCTTCCGTATTCAGGGTGTGGGACAGTAGTCTAGACTGAGGCAGTATGTTCGTATGAAACCACCCCCAGAACAGAACGGTACTGCAGCCCGCAACCTTCCCGTGGCGGTAAAGGTTCGCAGTGTGGAGGGGTTCATGACAAGAAAAAAGGAAGACCTCCCCATTTTGACGCAGTGGCGAACTATATAAGAAAGCACATGTTTTATAACTGCAAGCTCTGGTGTATGTATAGTGACTGGCTGTACGTTTCGTCCTCAGCGGTACCGGACAGTGCTTGAAACTCAGAACCCACCCCCATACAGCAGCAACATTAAGAAGTCCTGGAGGTTTACCGCCATTACACCATTACGCCCTCGTGTCCTGCATATGGTCAACTTTACTTTGTCTTCATGAAACGAAGTGGTAGTTCAGTCGGTATAGTGACTACGTTACGACCTGGACTATCCGGAATTCGAATCTCGGCTGGGGCAGGGAGAACTTCTCGTCCACAGAACGTCCAGACTGCCTCCGGACCCCACCCAGCGTCGTGTTTATTGAGTAAGGCAGCTGGAACGTGAATCTGACCCCTGCCAAGCTTCAGAATGAGTGGATCTGTACCGCTGCTGTTCGCTATGTCTTCTTGTCGTTCACAGGGCCAGCTTCCCTTGATGTTTTTACCGCGACGCAGAATGTGACGGCGAGCCTTTATGTCTCGCCTGAGTCGCTTCTAGCCTGCCGTTAATCTCGTCTTCTCACCTCTTCGTACTTTGATCTAATTTACACTTTTGCCTTTGTATTCTTTTTGTCGCTTTGCTTATTCGGGAGGCTATCAGTGTTAGCTCTTACAGAAGCGTTCGAACTTCAGTAACGAAAGCGTCTCTTTCTCACCTTGGTGTATTTTTTTTTTAAATAAACGGGGCTGAACTGTTGTCATTGAGAGCACGATGCACTACAGTTCTGCAATAGGATATAAGGTAAGGCAGGCGTACCTGTAAATGCCAGTTACACGATATAAAACAGTAAACAAAAACAGATGTGTAAACACCACTAAAAGGAAACCTTCATTTCCATTCCGACATTCCCGACACGGCGTCGCATTTTCGTTGCTTTCCCTCCGCGCACGGAACGGAAATTTCCTAGCGGGAGCTCAGCGTGCGTTACGTGAAACTGGAGATGTAGGTGACGCTGGATTGTAGAAACACTCCTTCTTTGCCTGATTTGGAAGAGGATGATGATGATAATAATAGACCTGAAGTTTACACTTTCTTGGAGTTTGTGGAGTGAGATCTGATGTCTTTGTTGGCTGTGTGGCTGAACAGGGTCCCTTGCGTGAAAACGGCAGATGTAATAGAATGGTAGTCGCCAGAAGGCGGCCTGTCTGCGTCATAAGAAAAATGTGATTGAGATTTTCTGGACGCTGCTATCCTGAACCGAACCGTCGCACTGCGTCGCTAAAGAAACCACAGCGCTTATGTCTTGTGTGTCAACCTACTTTAAAGGGGTGCTTATAGAGTGTCACAAACCTCTGTCTGTACAGCCGTACCTTAAATACTGTACTTGGAGAGAAGACCGGTGTGCTACAAAGTGTATTTAGTGTCGATAAATGATACATGTTTTTGAAATTGTGTATTGCATGTTTTGACCAAAAAATGGTTAAATCCTGAAACAAAATTATAGTAAGCTAGTGGCATTCAATGTCTGTAGTAGTACTTTGGACATCACGAAACATTTAAAAATCTGGCGCTTATTTCTGGCCACACAAACATCGTGCACTTTTAACGTAATTGATACGCGGTTAACAATTAACTGCAAGTGAGCGTCCATACTTGGCATTAGTGTCCCGTGGAATCTCAAAGTGTTTTAAAATCACGGCTCTTATTTCTGGCCAAAGAATATTTGTACAACCCTATTCATAACTGAAAGTGTTGTTAGCTTTAATACTTTCAAGATACTATTAAAGTTTTGCGCGACTTCACAGCCGTGAAATCATAGAGCATTTAAATTGGCTGGTTCTGCTGTTGACAGACGCAGCGCAGAGGGACCGGTAATGCAGTAAAACAAACAGCCCACAGGGTTTAAAGCCTGCCTGGGTGTTACGTTCAAGCATTCAGTTACCTAGGTAGACGTTCGAGTGTGTGCTACAGGCTGCTGCAGTTTGTGTCATTGCTGTCTGGCTGCAAGTTGTGCAGAACCGCCTGTGTCTGTCTGCTTGGTTAACGGACTGGATTGGTCGCGTTTTGAAGGGTGTGGTGCGAGAAGGGACTGGGGTATTCCATTGTGGTAGCTGAAATGTGTGAATGCGGGTGCAGTCTGTCTTGTGCTGTTATTTTGTAGGCTGAAAGTACTGTGTAAGGAGCGTGCCTTGAGTCTAGCAAAGAAATTGATTTGGATGTTCGGAATGTAGTTTAAGCTGTGCGCATGTCAGACGAAGTCTCTTCGTATTGTGTATTTGAAGTATTTCACAGTTTGAGTGTCAGGGAGTAACATGAGTACAAACACGATGAACGGGGATGGGAGGAGAGATCCAGATGTCTCTTCCTGTTATACAAGGTTCAGATCTTTCTACACTGGAACTTCTTATTCACGACAGGACGCACACTTGTGCCTGGTTACTGGCATATCCGAGGGAAAAGTATGTTCCATCTTTACACAGGACTTGTTTTTCTTGTTAGGAATATTCTGCAGGGCTGAACTGGGAAGCACGTCTTAAGGACAGTTGAACTGGGAAGCACTCATCAGGGACTACTGATATGGGAAGCACACATTTGGACTATTGAACTGGGAAGCATACATTAGGACTATTGAACCTGAAAGCACACATTAGGGACTATTGAACTGGGAAGCATACATTAGGACTATTGAACCGGGAAGCACACATGAGGGACTTTTGAAGTGGGGAACAAACATAGGGACTGTTGAACTGGGAAGTACACATTTGATGTGATTTTGACCGTGCATCGTCGTTAATATGTGGAAATAAAATGCCAACTAGATGCAACAGAGGTTTTTATTGCAGATCTTATTG
>JGI20166J26741_10203337_pt1 | contig 16900 bp, 12 predicted proteins | sample TergutCu122P5_FD_26741 | JGI IMG/M metagenome (IMG submission 26741)
CACAACCTGCTACTGGCGGCTCGAATGGTCCTCCAGGACCGGTTCACGCTCTCTAGACTCAAGCCGTCTACGCGCTCTGACAAGCGCAGATAGCCGACGGTGGAGGGTTGGAACTTTGTCGCGTAAGGTCCACAGACGACTGAGCCGAGCGCAGACGCGCTCGCGCGTATGCCGAGGCGATGGAAGTCTGTGACAGGGAGCGCAGCGACCGATCACAGCGAGACAGCCCCCTTGCGGGGCTGTTTTGCTGTGAACGGACGCCATGGACTCGAACCCGGGAGGGCAGGCGCGTCAACGCTGACACCCCGGTGGGGTGTCAGCCGCGCCTGCGCTAGGACGCGGAGCGCCCGGCTGTGCGGATCACAGCGGCGACGCTCGGACTCCGGCCTTGCGGCTCGTCACGTTTGGCCGATGGACGCCTCATAGTGGACGTGCAGAACCCGGGCCATCGTCAGCGCTGCGCCGCGCAGAGGGCCACGATGGTCCGAGTTGTGTCCGGCGTCCAAGAACAACTGCTCGGTCAGTCCGTTCCGCCCCCAGCGCGGCGGCGCAGCAGACGTGCTGTCCCAGAACCAGGCGCCACGACCGCGACGCCCCAGGATGACGGATCGCCGAAGCCGGCGCCAACGACCCGCTGGGTCGCCCCCATGGAATCGGCGTGTGCCAGAATTGGGGCGTGAGCACCGAACTGGCGTCCGCTCCGACGCCCCACGAGGGCACGCGGGCGGTGATCGCCGCGATGACGGCCAACCTCGCGATCGCCGTCATGAAGCTGCTGGCCTGGCTGCTGACGGGCGCGGCTTCGCTGCTGTCCGAAGCGATCCATTCGGTGGCCGACTCCGTCAACCAGATCCTGCTGCTGGCCGGCAAGAAGGCGTCCAAGCGTCAGGCCACCGCCATGCACCCCTTCGGCCTGGGGCACGAGCGCTTCCTGAGCGCGTTCCTGGTGGCGATCATCCTGTTCACGATGGGCGGCCTGTTCGCGATCTTCGAGGCCGTCCGCAAGTTCCAGTCGGTGCGCGCCGGGCATCCGGACGACCTCGTCGAGTCGCGCTGGTGGTGGGTGGCGATCGCGGTGATCCTCGGCGCCATGGTGGCCGAAAGCCTGTCGCTTCGCACGGGCATCCAGGAGTCGAACGTGGTCCGCGGCCGACAGTCGTGGATCGGCTTCATCCGGGACACCCGCTCGCCCGAGCTGCCCGTCATACTGCTCGAGGACACCGCCGCGCTGATCGGCCTCGTGTTCGCCCTGTTCGGCGTGGGGTTGACGAAGCTGACGGGCAACGCGATCTGGGACGTCGCGGGATCGGGCGCGATCGGCCTGCTGCTGATCTTCGTCGCCGTCGTCCTGGCAATCAAGACGCACACCCTGCTGCTCGGCGCGTCGGCCTCGCCCGGGGACGTCACGCGCATCGAGGACGCCATCAAGGGCACGCCCGGCGTCGATCGTCTGATCCACCTGCGGACGATCCACCTGGGCCCCGAAGAGATCATGGTGGCGGCCAAGATCGCCGTCCCCGAAGCGCGCACGGCCCACGACGTCGCCCACACGATCGACGCCGCCGAGGCCCGCATCCGCGGCGTCGCGCCCATGGTCAATCTGATCTACCTCGAGCCCGACATCGATCGCGGGGCCGACCCCGCCGCCTGACGCCGTCCGGGCCGGTGCCTGGGGCGGGATCCGACGAACGACCAGCCTGGATTGCCGCCGGGCACGTCCCACAACCTTGTACGCTCGTCGCATGAGCAAGGACGACGCGGTGCAAGGCGGCTTCGTGCGTCCCGTCCGAACCGGTCGGCTGATCACCGTCGGCGGACCGCGCGCCGACGTCCCGGGCTTCACGTCCGAGGCGATCCAACTGGCGGTCGACGCCTTGTCCGGCACCGGCGGCACCGTCCGGCTCGGCGAGGGGACGTTCGTGATCGCGGCGCCGGTCCGGCTGACCAGCGGCATCGCCCTGGCGGGCGCGGGACCGTCCACCAGGCTGCGCAAGATCGACGGGGTGGCCACGCCCGTCATCGACGACGCCGACTACGGCGAGCTGGTCGTCACCGTCGCCGACAGCACTGGCTTCGCCGTCGGCATGGGCGTCCAGGTGCGGCAGTCCGATGCCATCGACTGGCAATGCAGCACGTCGGTGATCACGGCTGTGGAACCGACTCGCCTGCACCTGCGCGACCGCCTCGTCCAGGACTACACGGTGGGCAAGGCCATCACGGTCTCGAACGCTTGCTCGGTGATCGAGGTGATCGACGCCGAAGACGTCGAGGTGGCCCACCTCGGGGTCGACGGCAACAGGGACACCAACCAATTCCTGAACGGCTGCCGCGGTGGCGGCGTCTACATCCACCGGTCGCAGCGGTGCGCGCTGACGGACATCACCGTCGCCGGCTTCAACGGGGACGGCATCAGCTGGCAGATCACCGACGACGTCACGGTCAGCGATTGCGCCGTGCACGGCGGCGCCAACTTCGGGCTGCACCCGGGCACCGGGGCCGCGCGCACGCGCATCACCGGCTGTGACGTCCACCACAACGCGACGGACGGCCTCTACGTTTGCTGGCGCGTGCAGAACGGCCTGTTCGCGGGCAACGACATCCACGACAACGGCCGCCACGGCGTCAGCCTCGGGCACAAGGACACCGACAACGTCTTCGAGCACAACCACATCCACGGCAACGGCGGGGCCGGCGTGTTCTACCGTCCCGAGACGCCCGCCAACGGCGCGCACCGCAACCGCTTCACCGCCAACACGATCGAAGGCAACGCCGGTGGCGCGATCATCGAGGATCGAAGCGCGCGGCCCTCATGAGGCCCCGCCACTGCGTGGTGCGCCGCAGGGCGTCCGCTCGACCCGGGCTGGGAATCTCTGCCACGGGCCGCCGGGGTCAGCCGTGCACCCCGGCGATTCTCCAGGCGTGGGCGAGCTGCCAGGTCCAGGCCATCCACGGGACGCCGCCCGCGTCGGCCACCGGCTGGGCGTCGGCCGCGTAGTCGGTCAGCGCCTGGGCGGCCTGTTGGGCGACCTGGCTGGACGGCGCCCGGGCCGCCAGGTCGGCCAGTGCCGGCACGGACGCGTCCCCCAGGTTGTCGGCCAGGTACGCGACGTCGACTTGCGCGATCCCGCCGTTCAGGTAGCGGTCGATGTTGTAGCGGGCGATCAGCCCGGACGGATTCGCCCAGGCCAGCCCAACCAACGCGACGACCAGCACCGCGAACACCGGACGCGACACGTCGAAGCGATGAAAATGGCGCGCCAGCACCAGGCCGAACAGCACAGCCAGGACGGCCAGCCCGGCCAGCGTCATCAGGCGCAGCAGCGTCAGGCCGTACTGGTTGACGTACATCACCATCTTGCTGACCGCGGTGGCGATCAGCAGCAGGGTCAGTCCGGACAGGACGGCACCGCAGACCTTGAGCACCTTCGGCAGGCCGTGGTCGCCCCTGGCCGCGATCGCGTAAGTCACGGCGAGCACCAAAGCGTTCAGGGCGGCCACGCCGGCCAACTCGAAGAAGCCGCGGCGGGCGTAGTCGGCGTAGGTGTAGCCGGCCGGCAACCGGCCGGCGAACGCCGAGAACAGATACGACCCCATCGCCACGAAGAAGACCACGTAGATAAGGTCGAGCAGGGCCAGCGGCGCCGCCAGGGCGACGGCCGGCGCTTTCTGGACGGTGCGCCCGGCGCGGGACAGGGCGTCCGGCGGCACGGTGGCCTCGCCGCTGTGGCGGGCGTTGGCGTAGAGCAGCGCGGCCGCGAAGATCGCGAATGGGATAGCGAACACGCACTGCCAGAAGACGCGCCCGATGTTGAGATTGGCCAGCGCCGTGGTCAGGCGCTGCACGAGGCCGGCGAAGCCCGCGTCGGCCGCGGACAACAGCCAGATGACGAGCAGAATCACGGGCGCCGCGACCACCAGGGCGACGATCGTGGCGACCACCTGGGTCGAACGGTGACGCCCCCGCAGCCCGACCGACAGCCCGGCCCACCACGCGCCGATGTTGCGGAAGGGAGCGATCACCTGGTTCAGCGCCGTGGCCACCAGGGCGACGCCGAACGTCCCACCGGCGGCCGACCGGGAGACCAGGGCGTGCCACATCACGAAACCCGCCGTGACGCCCATGCCCAGCAGGACGTGGAACGGCGTCGGGGTGTACAGCACGAACGGTCCGGTGGCAACCAGCAGCGCGGCGGCGCCGAGCCAGGCCGTCCGGGATAGGCGGACGCCCGACAGCCGGTAGTAGGCGATGGACACACCGAGCGCCAGGACGAAGAAGGCGGCCACGCCGACGCCGGATGGCCAGGCCTTGTAGATGACGCCGCCACCATCGGCGGTGTTCGGCAGCGGCACCGTCTGCGAGCGGGGCTGCACCCAGTCCCACCAGGCGTAGCCGACCACCAGCAGCACGGCGGCGAACACGCCGTCGCGGGCGGTCACCTCGTAGCGGTGGCGTGGCGCCGGGGACGTCGCGGCGCCGAGCGGGGTGTCCGTCAATGCCTCACTGCTCATCTGAGTTCTCCTCTGCGTAACCCAACAGGTCTCCCGGCTGGCAATCGAGTTCGCGGCACAGGGCCTCCAGCGTGGAGAAGCGGATGGCCTTGGCCTTGTCGTTCTTCAGGATGGATAGGTTCGCCGGCGTGATGCCGACGCGGTCGGCGAGGTCGCCGACACCCACGCGACGACGGGCCATGACCACGTCGAGATTCACGGTGATGGGCATGGGCACCTCCTCAGATCGTGTAGTCCGCGTCCTCTTTGAGGACGCGAGCGGTGTCGATGACGTTCTTGATGATTCGCATGATCAGGGCCATGAACGCGGCGATCAGGCCGATCGCCACCCAGGCGATCAGGGCTCCCGTCCAGAAGCCCGCCACCAGGCAGATGACCGCGATGGCCACGCCGCACCACGAGATGGCTCGCAGGCGGGCGACGTTGGCCGGCGTGTAGACCTCGCCGCGACGGATGGCCAACAGAACGATCAGCAGAGTGATCAGGGCGGCCACGCCGGCGGCCAGGCACAGGTACATGGCCGGCAGCGCCTTGGCGAACCAGTCGGGATCCACCCGGACGGGGCCATCCTGATGGACGAGCGGGAGGAAGGGCAGCCCACACGCCGCCCCAGCGGCGCCGACGATGGCCATCACCGTGGCGACGATCGACAGCGTCGTCGACTTGCGTGTATTCCAGGCGAACATGCCTCGACGCTAACACCGTTCATATCGTTTGTCAATATGTATCTATCGATATACAAGATGTCATGGCATGGATGCGGTGGCGAGACCGGATCCTCCTAGACTGAGCCAATGGCCCTATTTCGCAAGAAGACCACCAGCGTCACCCCCCAGGACGCGGGCATCCCCATACTGCAACGCGCCGCCGGGCTCTTGGGCGGCCGCACCGATGGCGACCGGCTCGTGCTTCCCAACAGCGGGGCGACGATGCGGCTCGAATTGCAGGACGCTCAGCCGGCGGGCGGCGCCACGATCCAGCTCTGGGTCGATCACCCGAATTGGGACCGGACGGTGTTCGATGTCGCCACCGGCGTGAGCCGTGACCCCGAACAGGCGCTCGCCATGGCGTTGGCCAACGTCGAGCTCAACGTCGTCCACCTGATCGACCACCAAACGCAGCGAGCCCCGGACGAGACGATCACGACGAACTGGGCCGACCGTGAACACCGGTGGTCGGTGTGGTTTGGCAACGTGATGACGATCAACGCATCCGGCGTGCCGCCGGTCGAGACCCCGGCCGCCGGCTACTGGCCGCTGCTGCGAGACGGAATCATGGCCCGTCTTGGCAATCAGAAGGTGACATATGTCAAGGTGACGGCGATGTGGTTCGGCGACACCATCACCCCCGAAGTCCGCTTCAACAACATCGTTAGCACCGAGCTGACGCGCGTGTTGCGACAGCACATCGAATCGACCTGGCCGCCGTCCGCCAATCTGATGCAAAAGCAGCTGATCTGGATCGTGCAGGACGCGGCGACGACGCAGCCGTACCCCCACACCGCGGACGATATCGGGCGGTACATCATCGCGGCCGGACAGATTCTTGACGGCCTATGGCACGAGCATCCGGACGACCTGCCAGGACGGGATTACGAGATCCGGCTGAACGAAGTGGTCAACGATCCGGATCTCGTCGACGAAATGCGCTTCCTGCTGCCTGAGATCGCGGCGCAATTGTGGTTCGGCGACCTGCCGGGGCTCGAGGCCGTGAACCTGACCATCGGCGACAAGACGCAGACCGTCAACGTCCATCAACTGGCCTGTTTCGCCCACCTGTTCAATGGCCTCGACAACGTCTGGGGCAAAGAGGTGCCCGAGCAGACGGCCCGCGAGTGGGTGGCCGTCAGCTCGCTGCGCAACCTGCGCCAACAGGTGATCGACGCCGGCCATGAGGCCTCCGTGCTCAGCCAGGTGGCACTGGCCACCGACGTCAACCCCGGGTACCGACTGCGCTGACGTCCCGGTCCGGCGACTCAGCCGACGGCCCAGGTCGCGACCGCGCGGGCCAGGTCGGCGTGGCCCTCGGAGCCCAGCTTGCGATAGGCGCTCGACAGATAGTTCTCGACGGTGCGGGTGCTCAGGTTCAGGGCGGTGGCCACATCGGCGGCCGTCGACCCGTCGGCCAGGCGGTGGGCGATCTCCCGCTCGCGCGCCGTCAGCCCGACGGCCTCGCCCAGCCGCACGAAGAGGCCGCCGCTGGGACGTCCCAGCTCCTGCGCCTCGGCCCAGACGGCCTCCGCTGTCCGGATCGACGGCTCGAGTTCGCCGTGGCGCCGCAGCGCCAGGGCCAGCGTGACACCGGCCTTGACGGCGTGCAGCCTGGCGCCCGACCGCCGGAACGCGTCGGCGCAAGCTCGCAGGGCGTCCGGATCGTCGGCCACCACAGCAGTGATGTACGCGCCCAGGGCCTTGAGGAACCGGCTCTGGGTGGCCGCCGCCCACTTCGCAGCGGCGGCCGCCCGCTTGGCGTCCGGCGCCGCCTCGACGGCCGCGGCCGCCAGCACCACCGCGCTGGCGACGTGTCCCTTGGCAAAGCGGTCGTCCACGGCGCGCCACAAGACGTCGCCGCTAGCGTCGCCCGCCTCGGCCGAGCCATCCGTGATCAACCGGGGCGAGCGCACCGTCGGGCGGGTGGCGTCGTGGACGGCCCCGACGTTGACGGCCTGCGTGCCCAGCGTCTCGCTGTAGTGGCTGAGGCCGCTCCACCGCGCCGCGGCCGCCGACACCTCCAGCAGACCGACCTGATACGACCGGTGCAGCATCGTCGTGTTGTCCAGCGTCAGCGCCGGGCCGAGCAGCGCCTGCAGGTCGCCCAGGCGCCCGGCGAACGCGTAGCCCAGCGCCGCCACGTAGGCGTGCGCCTGCATCTCGCCGGGATTCAGCCGCGGCTCGGCCTCGGCCATCGCGCGCAGCGCCCATCGCACGCCCGCGTCGAACTCGCCTCCCAGCACGCGCGCCAGCCCGATGGCCACGTTGTACGTCTCGGTGAACGTCGGATACGACGACACCGCGTGCTGCGGCAGGTCGGCCAGCGCGTCGTCCGTGCGTCCGGCCACCGCCATGGCCACCCGGTGGATGGACGACAACCCCTCGACGCTCAGCACGTCCTCGTCCCCGGCGGCCTGGAAGGCCGCGTCGCCGGGGACGACGCCCGCGAGCACCTGCAGGATGGCGGCGGCGGCCCGCAGCTGCGACACGAGCCCGGGCAGCTTGGGCTCGTATTCGTCGAGCAGGGCGTGGGCGGCCCCGGCGTCGCCCCGCACCAGGGCCAAGAACGCCGCGTGCCAGCTGATGTACCGCGCGATCCACACCGGATCGCTGCCGGCCACATCCGTGCCGTCGAACACCTCGGCGAACTCCGCCTCGTCCGCCCCGATGCCATTCAGGGCGAGGATCAGAGCCACCGCGTGCTTGGCGTCCGGATGAGCCATCCACGCCTCGCGCAGCGTGCGCACCTCCGCGTGCCAGTGCTCGCGGATGCGCAGGTTCAGCCACGTCGCCCGCGACATCGTCAGCTGGTAGCCGTCCAGCGGATCCCGGGTAGTCCGGGCGGCGTCGGCCGTGGACGCGATTTCGTGGCGCAGGTATTCGGTCGCCAGCTGGGGGAAGACCCAGATCTGGCGGCCCTGCGGCGTGTCCTCCTGCTGCAGCATCCCCGCCGCCGACAGCCGGGCCAGCATGGCCGGCGGGACGAGCGCCTTGGCCTCCTCCAGCGTTGTCGAATCGACTTCGGCCAACTTCGTCAAGGCGGCCAGTTCGTCGTCCGACAGGTCCCAGAGCATCGGCTCGATGACGGGCTTCAACTGCTCACACCAGGGGTCGGACCGGCACCGCCAGACGCCGTCGTGCTCGACGATCGCGCCGCTGCGGCGCCCCGTCTCGACGATCGCCTCCAGCAGCTTCGGCATGCCGCCCGACAGCGTGGCGATCTGGGCGACGGCCGACGGGTCGACCGACCCGGGCAGCATGTCGTGGACGGCGCGATGCAGGTCGTCGAAGGGCAGCGGGTCCAGCGTCACGCGCACCAGCGGGTGGATTTCGGCCAGCAGGGTCCGGCACGTCTCGTCGTGAATCCGGGCCAGCCGCATGACGGCCAACACCGGGAACGGCTTCCTGGCGTAGGCCGCCGTGATCACGCCCACGCTGACGGCATCGAGATCGTCGGCATCGTCGATCACCAGCACGGTGTCGCCGTTGAGCCGCTCGCACAGCGTCTCGACGGCCGTCAGGATCGCGGACGCCGCCGAGGCCGGCGGGGCCGCCGGGGCCTCCGTCCCGGCCAGCGCCAGCGCCGCCAGCGGACGATCCCGGAACGCCCGCACGCCGGACACGAAGACAGTCCGGCGCAGATGGTCCGCCACGATCCGGGCCATCTGGCTGCGGCCCGACCCGCTCAGCCCCACGACGTTGACGCTGACGCCGTCGCGCAAGTAGTCGAGGATCTGCTGCACCAGCCCCGGTCGCCAACTCTCCATGCCACCATCGTAGTGTCGACCGCCCTAGACCACACCCCCGCGGGGCCGGCGCCGCGCGCATGTCCGCCATGCCGCTGGCGGTTGGTACAGTCTGCCGGCTGAATCGTCTGCAAGCTGCCGAATGATGGTGGGGCGGGTCATGACATCCGGTCGCGGCTCATGGATGCCGTCGTTAGGCAAGAAAACGATTAGCGTTTAGGCATTTTGCCTACTGGTCATTAGGCAAGTGATAGAGTCACTGTATGGCAGAGTACCTCCCGAGAGTCACCGACACCGAGATAGACGAGCGCCTTGGCTATATCGGAGCCGTGCTTATTGAGGGCCCAAACGCCTGCGGCAAGACAGCGACAGCGACGCAGCACGCGTCCACAGTGATCCACTTGGACAATGACGAAGAGCGTGCCAGGTTCCAGCTCGTTCCCGACGAGTTTCTCGCCCAGACACCGCCGGTTCTGCTGGACGAGTGGCAGGTCGAGCCGGGGGTGTGGAACCGGGTGCGGCGCGAGGTCGACAAGCGGCATGGCAAGGGACTGTTCATCCTGACGGGGTCCGCCACCCCGAAGGACGATGTGGCACGGCACTCGGGGGCCGGCCGCTTCTCGGTGCTGCCCATGCGGCCGATGAGCCTGTTCGAGTCGGGCCACTCGAGCGGTGAGGTGTCGCTCGCGGCGCTGCTGCGGGGCGAGGCACAACCAACGTTGAGGGGCGAACTCGATCTCCGCGGCGTGCTGACCAGGATCGTTATCGGTGGTTGGCCGGACCTGATCGGCGCCGACGAGCGCACGGCCCGTCTTTGGCTCCAGGACTACCTCAGCAATGTTGTGGAGGTCGACGTGCCGGCGATCGACACACGCCGCGACCCAGAGGGCCTGCGCCGGCTGTTGTCGGCGCTCGCGCGCCACGTCGCCCAACCGGTGACGGCGACCGAACTTGCGCGCGATGTCGGTGGCGACGCCGGACCGATCGCGAGCGAGACCCTGGCGGCGTACGTGAAGGCGCTGCACCGGCTGCGCCTGCTCGACGATTCACCGGCCTGGCTGCCGCACATGCGGTCGAGGACGCGGCTGCGCCGAGCACCGGTCCGGTACTTCGTCGATCCTTCGCTGGGGCTTGCAGCGCTCGGTGCCGGGAGCCAGGAGCTCCTAGCCGACCCGAAAGCGCTCGGCTACCAGTTCGAGGCTCTGGCGGTCCGCGACCTGCGGATCTACGCCCAGACACAACGGGGTCGGGTTGAGTCGTGGCGCGATGCGAATGGCAAAGAGGTCGATGCAATCGTGACGCTGGACGACGGCCGCTGGGGAGCCTTCGAGATCAAGCTCAACCCGAGCCGCGTCGACGCTGCGGCCGCCAACCTCCGGGCGTTCAGCCAGTGTGTGGACGAGACAGTTCACGGACGCTCGTCATGTCTTGGCGTCATCACGGCGACTGGTCCAGGCGGACGGCGCGCGGACGGTGTGGACGTGATCCCGCTGGCCGCGCTGCGTCCGTGAGCACTGCCGCGCTGCGTCCGTGAGCACTTCCACCGCGAAGGCGGAACGCGTCAGGCGCCGCGGTTCTCCTCGCGGCGGCGCTTCGCCTCGCCGATGAACAGGACGGCGCCGATGATGACCATGCCGATGGCCCAGGCGGGCCAGGCGTCGAGCAGCCGGCCACCGGTCGAGATCGTGCCGGGCTGGCGCGGAGTCGGCGGGGCCGTCACCGTCACAGTCGGCGTGGGAGCCGGCGGAGCCGTCACGGTCACGGTGGGCGCCGGTGTCGGCGTCGGCGTGGGCGTCGGCGTGGGGGTTGGGGTCGGTGTCGGCGTCGGGCCGGTGTCGCCGCGCATGTCGATGACGACGTCGAACGACAGGACCGACGACGAAGCGCCGCCACCGAGGCCCTGCGCCAGATCCGGCGAGACGGCATAGCCGACGGTCACGGCCACGGTGGCACCCTGGGCGACGGGAACCTGTGTGACGACCGGCACGCCGGGCGCCGCCAGCAGCGCCGCGAACGTCTGCTGCCCGGTGGTGCCGAGCACGTTCCAGAACAGGCTGACGTCACCGGCCAGGCCCTGGTTCATCGCCCCGGCCGGCGTCTGCTGGGTGACGGGCAGCGAGACGGACATCAAGGCTGCCGACGGCCCGTTGTTCGTGACGTTCAGCGTGCGTTGCACCATGTCGCCCGGGCTGACGCTGCGGGTGCCGACGAAGCTGGCTTCGACAGTCGTGTACTGGCTGCCGTTCCACGCGGCGTGCGTGGTCTGGGCGTCCCAGGCGCCGCCGATGGCGTCGGTCACGACGGTGTCGGTTGGCGGGGTGGTCGGCTGGGCTCCCGCCCGGGCGGTGCCAAGCAGCAGGCTGGCCACCATCACCAGGAGGAACGCCGCCACGCCCGCGACCAGGCGCTTCGCCAGCGAGAAGGGCTTCAGGGCGAGGGCGCGCGCCGCCAGAGCGGCGGCTGCCTCGACGGGCTTGTCGGCGGGTGCGGCGGGGGCCGGCCCGTCCGGCCCGGCCACCGGATTGCCGGACTGGTCGTCCGTCTTGTCGTCGTCCAGCCGGACGATGCGCACCTTGGCCGGGCGGCGCCAATCCCAGATCACGTACGCGACGACCGCCGCGCCGATCACGATCCAGACGTCGAGCAGATGGTCGCCGGCCCACTGGCGCACCCAGCCGAGCTTCGGCACGCTGTACATGAACACGCCACGCACCTGGACGGGCGACACGGGATCGTCCTGGGCGCTGTTGGCGTCGCCCTGGGTGATCAGACGGCAGGTCGTGCCGTCGTCGAATGTGCCGATGCGCTTGGCGACCACGCGGTGCGTGATCAGGGTTGGATCGTCCGGCTTCGGCATGTACGTCACGATCTGGCCCACGCCGATAGTCGCGCAGACGTCCTTCACCGGGATGCCGCGGACGACGGCCACGTCACCGGGCTGAAGCGTCGGGCGCATGGACCCGGTCAGGACGGTCAGGCTGGCGCCCTTCACGATGGGCGGCACAACCACAACGGCCGCGACCAGGCCGGCGATCGCCAGCGTCAGCAACAGGCCCGTGGCCCGCAGGATGACGCGCCAGGGGGAGCCGACCCTAAGGCGGCGCATGTCCCTCACGGTGACTCCTTTCTGTCTTTCAATGGATGGTGGCGGGGTCGACCGGCCAATTTGCAAGGACGAGGCCGGTCACGAAGACTTGGGGGGACGGCCGGTGGCGAGTAGTGGGACTCGCCACCGGCCTTGGGGGGAAGGTCTCACGGAGAGAGGTGGGACCTACCTCAAGATCACGGAGCGGTCTTGAAGATCACGCCCGTGTCACGGACCTGATCGAGCTGCAGGATGATGTCGGCCAGCGCGGCTGCCGACTGGGCGTCCTGACGCGTGCCGGTGGCATCGGTCGTCTGATCGGTGTAGGTGCCATCGGTCTCGGTCGCGGACTGTCCGGCCGTGCCGGCCGTCGGGTCGAACTCGGCGTAGATGACGATCGTCAGCGTCTCAGGCGAGGCGGTCATCGGGTAGACGGTCGTGCCGTTGGCGTCCTCGGAGCCGGCCTGCTGGCCGGGTGCGGACAGGTACAGCAGCGTGCCGTTGCTCGGCAGCGGACCCTCGGCGACCAGTTCGGTGTCCGCCTTGTAGATCTCGTAGGTCCACGTCAGCGACGCGTTGCCGGTCGGGATGACCAGATTCGCGACCGACAGCTTGGCAACCATGTTGTCGCCCACGAGCGAGATGGTGGACGCGAAGACCGTGGCCACCTTGTCGCCGGGCACGATGTTCCAGTTGCTGAGCGACGTGATCAGGTGGCCCTTCTGCGAACCATCGGTGCCCGGCAGCTTGTCCGTGGCGTCGGTCCGATCGGGCGAAACGTCGTAGAACGACGTCGACGCCGCCGAGACCAGCTGAAGATCGCCGGCCGTTATTGTGCCGCCCTGGAACAAAGCGTTCGAGGACCAGAGAGCGAATGTCGATCCGCCCATCAGCACCGCCGCCATGGCGCCGGCAACCCAAAGCAGCCCCTTGCGGGACCGTTTCTCGGTCACGACAGCGACCGGGGGATAATCGGTGTTCATTACCTTTCCTTTCGATTGGCCCCGCGGTCGGGGCTTTGTTTTGGTGACCTCACCGTTCGGTGAGGAGTTCTTGGTTGGCGGCTAGGCCGCCGTTTGGTTCAGGCTTGTGACCTTCGGTTGGATCGTGATCTTGACGTCGGGCTCGTTGTTCGGATCGGGGTAGACGACGGCCGTGAACAGGTCGGACGCCCGCGACGTCGTCGCGTCCGCGGCGGTGGCTTCCACGTCGGCGCGATTCGTGTAGTCGCCGATCGGGTTCAGGGACGGCGGGAACGCCACGACCGCGTTCCAGGCCGCGATGGCGTTGTGAACCGTCGAGTCGTCGCCCGTGCCGGTGGCCTGCACCTCGTTGGCGTAGGCGCCGTCCGGCGCCAGGTTGAAGTTCAGCGCCACGCACCACACCTGCGTCACCGGAGCGCCGGAGTAGGCGTCCGGCGCCTGCAGGACGTGCCCGGTGTTGCCGACCATGTAGATGTTCTGGCCCGCCGTAAGTGTGACGTCGGGCACGGCCGAGCAGTCGCCGTTGACGGACGCCGGATAGACGCGCATGTTCGAGAAGCCCAGCAGCGTGCCCTGGTCGGCGGCGCCGGAGCTCAGGTCCGTCACCGTGCCGTCCTTCGCGACCTGGCTGGTCACGGCGACGTCGACGTCCATGCCGGCCGACCCCTGCGCGTAGCCCTGGGTGGTGAAGCGCCAGATGATCGGCGCCGGATCGATGCCGGTCTGGCTGGTGACGGCCACGATATCGGTGCCCGGCAGCGTCAGGGTCACGGCCCCGCCGTCGACGGAATACTGCGGCGTCGTGGTGCCGGACTGGCCGAAGGCGTCGAAGGAGACCGTGCCGAGCTGGATCGCCGCGCCCACGACGGAGCCGTTGGCCGCCCACAGAGCGACGGCGGCGGTGATGAAACCGCACGCTGCGACCGCCACCGCACCGGTGGCCAGGGATACTCGGCGAAGTTTCATCACGGACCCCCCGGTCCGCTCGGGTCGGGCCGCACCTGGTTCAGGTCGACCCGCACCGTGCCGGGATTCCAGTTGGTCTGCTGGGCCGGATTGGTGGGGCTGACCCACTGGACGCCGCCCAGCACGTCGACCGTGACGACAACCGTCCAGATGGCCGTCGTGCCCGGCTGGCCGCCCAGCAGGCCCGGGATGGTGAGCGTGGTGTTGGCCGCGGCCTCGCCGCTGGCCGGCGCCACCTGGGCGCCCGCGGAGTCCTCGACGCGGAACGTCGCCGAGACGACGCCGGTTCCGGCGTCGGGTGAGTCGTAGTGCACGGACATGTCGGCGATCAGGTTGTCGCCGACCAATTTGGTGGTGACGGGCACGGTCAGCTCGATGACGTCGCCCGGCATCGACGTGAAATTGGACGGCGTGGTGCTGAGTGTGCCCGATCCGGGCGTCGTCACCCCGGGCGTGGTCTGCTGCCAGGACATCGTGCCGACCGTCACGTTCAGATCGCCCGCCTTGACGACGCCACCCGGCACCAGCGTGTTCGACGAGAGCAGGGCCAGCGTCACGACGCCGATAAGCGCTCCGACCAGCGCGGCGGCCGCGTAGCACAATGCGATGACCACGCGACGACGCAGCGGGGAGCGCCCGGCGGCCCGCTTGGCTGAGTAGCGCGCGGTCATGACGGCTCCTCCCCTGTCGTCGTGTCGACGGCCGCCAGCGCCGTGCACGCCGACACCTGGGCGTCCTGGCCGATCGGGATCACGGGGATGATGGCGATCACGCCGCCGTTGCCGAGACGCGTGTCGGTGTCGGTGACGACGACGTTGCTGAGTTTGGTGGCCCAGTCGTCCTGCGACGTGTTGTGCACGGTGTAGACGAAGCAGACGGCCTGGCCGTCGAGCAGCCGCGAGTCCGCCGGAGCCGGTGTGCCGGTTGCGATGATCTGGGCCGGGCTCGACTGATCGGCCACGTTCACGTAGGCGACCTTGTCGATCTGGATCGTCGGGTCGGTCGAGAACAGGTATGTCGTCACGGTCGGCACCACGAGGCCGTCGTACTGCGGGTCGGCCGACGTCAGCGCCAGGCTGATCGACGCCGGCGTGTTAGCCGTCACGTTGCCCGCCGAGGCCTTGACGGTCACCGGCGCCGACGCCGTCTGCCCGGCCGGGATCTGCGGGGACGCCGTGCTCAGCGTCAGGGCCGGCGAGCCGGCCGGCTGGTCGATGGTGGGGGTGAACACCAGATTGTCGGTTGGCAGCGGCGCTCCGGCCGTCAGGTCGATCACGAAGTGCTTTCCCTTGGGCTCGCCCGTGATGATCGTGAAGTTCGACGGGTTGACCTGGATCGGGTTCAGGTACGTGATCGAGGCGTCCGAACTGCCGGCCGGCGCCGCGTTGGTGAAACCGGTCGGGCAGGCCACCGCGCCGGCGGGCAGGGCCACGAAGACCGTGGCCGAGTCGTCGACCCGGGCCACGACGTCGAAGACCGTGTTGCCGGAGCCTGAGACCGGAGTCACCGAGACGATCCGCGGGTTGATCGCCGAGCTGTCGTAGGTCTGAGTCACGGCCGTCGCCGAGATGGTGAAGTCGCCGGCCGTCACGGTGGCCGGATCGAGCGGCACGGTCGACGTCAGCGTGTAGTGCAGGTCACGGCCGACCGTTGGATCGACCATGGTGGTCGCCTGGTCGAGCGTCAGCACCGGCGCGCAGTTGCCGACGACCGGCACAGCGCGCGAGTACTGCGACGACTCGAGCTGCGACATGCCCTGCACCTGCGTCTGAACGCGGATGAAGCCGGAGGTCGCGCCCGTTGTGGGGTTGACCGGGGTGACCGTCTTGCCGTCGGGCAGCGTCACAGTGCCGACCGGCAGGTCAACGGCGAGCTGGGCGTTCGGCCCGGTCAGGCCCGTGACCTGGCCCAGGTATACCTCGGCGGTCTGGGAGGGCGTCCAGTACACGTCCAGCGTCACGGGATCGGCCGGAACCGTGTTGTACGAGGAACCGGCCGTCGGCTTGGTCACGGTCACCACTGCCGGGCAGGTCGGCAGCCCGTTGTTCGCCACGGTCGTCAGCGGCTTCACCCCGGCGGGCATCTGACCGGAGGGGACGGCGGCGTTCGTCGACGACGGGTACCACGGCAGGATGTTCTGGTTGGACGCCAGGTAGGGCGAGCCGAAGGTCGGGGACAGGCTGAACTGGACGTCCTGGTCGTTCGTCTCCTCCGTCGCGTTGGCGTACGACCGGGACGCGGCCCCGAACTTGTTGCCGGTGACCGTGACGAGGCCCGCCTGACGGAGGCGGACCGTCCCGTAGCTGTGACCGTAGCCGTTGAAGTAGTTGTTGGAGATGGTCAAACCGCTGGACTTGGTCGACCCGGATGGCTCGGCGCCCAGGAAGAAGATCGCGGTGTTCGCGCCGGCGTTGGCGCTGGACGTCGTGTTGGACGTGAACACGTTGTTCGCGATCAGATTCGTGCCGTGCAGGTAGCCGGCGTACGGCAGCATCAGGAAGGCGTAGGAGGCGTTGCCGCCCGTGTTGGCATTGTTGAAGAAGCGGCTGTTCGTGATCGTCAGGTTCGTGATGTCGGAGGACAAGGTATTCGTCGAGGTGGTGTTGGTGTCGGCCAAGCTCAGGCCCTTCATGCCAGAGTTGATGTTCTGCACGAGCAGGTTGTTGAAGGTCAGCCCGTTGATCACGTTGTTGGCGAAGCCGTTGTCGCCCGTGTTGCCACCGGACCAGAAGTTGACCAGGTTCGTCACGCAGCCGCTGCCGTCGCTGCTGCTACACGTCGTGCTGGAGGGGTTGTTGTAAACCTGGACGTTGTCGATCAAGATGTTCGACGTCGGTGCGGCGGGCGCCGTACCGGCCGTGTTGACGAACAGGAAGATGCCGCCGTCGGCGCTGTTGTAGA
>JGI20166J26741_10204448_pt1 | contig 16899 bp, 14 predicted proteins | sample TergutCu122P5_FD_26741 | JGI IMG/M metagenome (IMG submission 26741)
CTACATTGAAGGACAGTAAAACTTCGAAACATGTATCTATTTTGTATCAGTTGTAAATAAATAGTTGCCACTATTAAAGTTCCAACCCTCGTAAAAACGATTTACCATCAGCTGACGGGTCCAGCGGTCGTCAGTCGTCTTAAGTGTCTAAACCTTACCCTTCGCGCCCCAGGCGGAACAGGCATATGTGTACAGAATCTTAGGACTATGACCCTGGTCTGTGTGTCGTAAACTCAGAATTAAAAAGGTAGAAAAAAGCATATGGCAATACCAATCAAGAAAGTATTACAACAAAACAGTAGTACAGTTCATATTGGCACAAATATTCAACACCTGCCCCATTAATTTGGAGTCCACTTCACACTTTAAGTGGGCTTGCATAAACATCTAGCGTCTTTTTCTCGATGTGAGAGTTCTTCAGAAACTCTTTTAATTCCGCCCAGTTATCTAATTTTCTGTGATTTATTACTGTCCGGGGCCCCCGCTTATCCGCGTCAGCTCAAACTTTAACACCACATTGTTATGGTAATGTGAAGGGTCTGGGATTTGTAAGGTTCATATCCTAACTACTTCCTCATTAATGTCACAGAACAAAGAAACAGTATTGGCAACACAAATAAACATATTCTAAATAAAAAATTAGAATAATAAACAAAGCATCAAACTAGTAACACATTATAATTACAACTCTCCTGGCCTGTTGGTTGCTAAACCTTTCTAACCTAGTCCGCCTTGTCTGAGAGGTGAGAAAATCTTTACTCACAAAATAGATAAGTTATAGTCAGCATCTTCTGCCTGTCGTACTCCACTTCTTTCCTCTGTAGTCACGAGTGTAGGCTTCGACAGGAACTCCTCTTGCTGGTTCGTACTTAGCGCCACTACGTACTGTGTAGTCAGAATGACGAGAACCTCTTCACCAAGGTTATTTAACAGTTCATACTTCCTCTTGGTTTTCAACTCCAGAACTTCCTCCTTTTTTAGAAAAGGATTGTCTATTGGTGGATCACGCCCTTCTTCATCTAATGATCATTATTAACGGAGCAACCGGTTGGCGCTTTCTTATTGTCATCATATCCCGGATAGACGTCCTGTTTACCTCCGGATAACTTTGTTACAGGATCGTATCGGGGAAACGCAGAACGCCTATACAGGAAACATGATAACACTGAGCTGTGGCGAAGAGGCTGTATATATTTGCCCGAACTTAACAAACATCCTCACCACAACATCCTTTCGTTTACACCTGCCATAAGCAATAATAAATAAAGGAGTGTATTGCATACATACTACATAATAATCACTAATTGCTTATTAAATAAAATACTATTTCGACAACAGGGCGTAAGTAACACTCGCTCCTCCTTAGATGAAAATGTAGGGTGTTAAAGCACTCACATTTTCACAGAGTGTTTAAATACAATATCACTAAGTGGATAATTACTAATTATATCATAATTGTGAGAACGTGGGTTCGTCTCTTCCCTCTCTCTTTCTCCTTTTTTTTTACAACACTGCTCACATCACATCTCCTTCTCCTTCTAGCTCAACTGCACAGGAAGTTCCTGTGGTAACAATTAATTCATTAGTCTCCCCTGTGAGTTACGAGTATTGTTGATTTTCCATTGAGCCCTGTCATCCACATCGTCAGCTAATGAGCAGAGGAGACATGGGACGGTGTATCTTCTTCAGAGGTGGTCAACTGTCAGTCGCCCGTGCTGAACAAACTCGGCGGTTAGTACTTGACTTCCGCCGACTTCCTTCGGGGACGCTCTCTGTATCTCCTCCCTTGTTCCCTCTTCACTCTCTTTCTGTATCACCTGTAACCCTGTATCACATTCGTTTAGTTTCTGAGCAGTAGTTACCCGATGAGGTTGTTTAGGTCTTAGTGTGCACTTCCGCACACAGGGACAATATTTATGAGTAAGTTTGAACCAAACAAACCAAAGGATTCCAAAACCCATGAACACAACGACGACACCAATAACCCATGACCAATGTGTAGGTTGTCGGTAAACTCCTTTACCACGAAGTGTATTGACGATCTTGTTCTCATCAATGCCCGTGTGTAGCTCCTTGAAGTGGCTCGTTCCAAAATGTCATCTGAATGCTGTAAATCCACTGGGGGGCGTCATGTCAGACTGTAACAAATCTTCTTCAGAAAAGTTCAGCATATTCTCAATGTTAGGTAACACAATATGTGTCTTAATCAGGTTAATTGTTGTCTGCCATAAAGAATGCGGCAATAGCTTAAAATTCTCGGCGTGTTTATAGCAGGAAGAGGAATTCGGTAAGGCTCCGGTTCCTTCTAGCTTCATTTGATAGCTCGACTAAGAGATCTGAGGAGATCCTATCTCTTGACACTGCACTGTGACCCGCTGAGGAGTACAAAGACTATATATCCAGTAACTGAAACTGGTGATCTTATCCAAATGGTCTCAAATGTCTCATGCAGTACGAGTCGTTTGCATCTTTTAAACACAATGTCTACCTTGCCCAAGAAAAGGGCAATTAAACAGTTCTGTTCTCCTGCAGTCTTCAATACCATGTCAGATGGGCATACAGTATACAGCTCTTGTACACACTTAGACAACATATCAGATGTTATCATTGTAAAGAATTGTCTACCCTTAGCCACGGCCAGATATGCAAATTATTCGCCTATCATAACAAATTGGCCAGTGCCTTTATGGAAAAAGTGTAGGGAATGGATCTGGTACAGTACGAGTAGTACAGTGCATATTGGCACAGCTATTCAACACATTGTATCAATGTAAGGACCCTTAGGGGAAATATGTCTTACATCCATGATGTTATCAATTGGCCCCAGTGAATGACCATTCGCAAATATGTGTAGGTGCATCGCAAAACTGGAATTAGAATTATTAGTACGAAAGGACTAGTATCTAGTCAGAAATATTATGCTAGTCTGGCCAACTTAATACATGTGGCAATTTGCACTTGTCAGTTGATATAGTCCCGAGTACAGATATGTGCTGTCAAAATTTGCACTATTCTTTATTTTGTTTTATAATGAATTCTTGGTTCAAAACGCCATCTTTAGCACCATGTGCTTGAATAATTTGGTAAAGTAAGTGGTTTATTTGCCTATATACGAGTATGAAAAGCTATCCATCATGTTGGTCCGAAATATTGTAGGGACTGTCAGGAGAATTGGTTAGGGAATTTGTGAGATTTATTGAATACGATAGTTGTACAAGATATTTGGATAATGAATGTTTTTTCTCTGGTAAGGGGGTTCAGGGGGCAGGAAAACCTTGCTGCAAAAAGTTTGTGGTCACATGGATGGCAGGAAAATCTAGGGATTATGCAGTCGGCAGAGGTAGTGTTTCTCAAAACATAAAATTTAATTTATGTGGGATACCGAGTTGGGCAAAATCTTTCAATTTTGTCAGTAAAATTTAACTTTAGTTGGATTTATTGAATTCTAGTTACTTACTGTCTATGTTAGAGAGGTTTTGGTCATGGGTGATAGTATCATCAACGTGTCTGGAATAATAGAGAGTGCTATTTTTTATAATGCAGGTAAAATGTATTTGAATTCAGTATATTTTTAAAAAAATGTTCTGAATAATATAGCTGAAGATGGCGCTCCGGTTGCCAGGCCATATTTTTTATGTATATGTTGCTGTTATAGGAAAAATAATTTTATTGAAAATGATTGAACGCAATGCGAGAATTTCATTTGTAACTGTACAAATTTTGAAGTTCTTCTTAAACATTTTAGTTGGATCAGAATTTGGAATATGTGTATGCATATTCTTAATATCAAAAGAAAGAAAACAACTTACAGAATTCATACGTATAACTTTTAATCTAGAAACAAATCAAGCGAAAATGTAGCATTAAAAGAATACGGAAGCTTTACAAACTGAGAAATTAGATTTTCTGTAAGTGCCTCTCGACGCCGAACTAAAATATATTGCAGAATTTTCGCTTTCAATCCGAAGTAGAAGACGTTGTTTTTAACTTTAATTATTCAATTTTAAACCTACACATTTACTATTTTGTGTAGAAATTGTGTCTGCTCAAAAGAGTTCAGTGAATTTGACTATCTTATCTCATGAGAAATGTAAATTAGATACTTCATCTACAAATTCATTAACAACATTTTAATATAATTTACGTGATAACTTTTCTTTTAATTTCTAATTGCGCTTGATGTTGGTTCTTTGTATTTAAGCCGAAATATGTTGCTTTGAAGTATATGCTATAAGATAAAACGTGGTTGTGACGCTACACTTTGCTACCCAAGTCAGGTACAGCTCTTAGCAACCATATTTTGTTAGGTCTGCTGTTTCAGAAGGAGGCCAGCAGTGATGATTAGCAATGTGGCTGTCGTTTATAAGCAGTAGTTGTTATATTTTCAACGTAGAAGCCGACAAAATACGTTTATTTATATACACGCGTTCTGATGTACTTATTTGTTGCTGTTTCTTACTGCTACGAGTAACACTGTAAGTGAGGAAGTTGGGGACGGCTCATTCCGTATACAAGTTATAGCGCTTCCCTGAGAACGGAAGAATACAGAACACTCTGTAGCAATAAGCTGTGAGCCCACTGTTAAAATTTCTTCACAGATCTACGAAGTGTTTCAGTGTGTGGAAATAGACTCGCTCCATAGTTATAAAACAAATTTTGAGCTACAGAATTTTCCTTTTCGTAGGGCTGTCCGGCTGACCTTCACTTATACTTCATGGCCTTGTCCTTTCCAAGGACTACTGCTGCCCACTTTCTCACTGAGAACTTTGTATTTTGAAAACTTTATCGTATAATTAGAAAAATTCGTTATCACGGACCAAAATAAAAAATGACAACAACATGTAAAAAAGGGAGTTACAGCATTCCAGTACACAAAAACGTCTGTTGCACACGTACGGTGTTTTCATGGGCAGGTAGAGTCAAGATCTCTTCTGCCGGCAACCCTACTTTGTCAGCCAGCCAGGGAAGTCACTACAGCACTTCGCGATTACTCTTTCTGTTCTCTAACACGGACGACTAGCTAGACAAAGGGACACAGTATCTTGATGCCATCCAACATGGGTGAATTTCTGTTAAAATAAATAGCAAAATTTACTAGGAATTCCATAGGGTGTATTTAAATATAACATAATATAATACAGTACCTTATATTTTGGACTTTTTCCGTCGTATATTTCTTAATGAAAAAGGACATTTCAAAAGCCGGCTCTGCTCCCATCTTCAGGCAAGAATAGCACGCTTGTGGAAATTTTAGATAAAATTTTTGCCATCACTTGGCACAATGGACCAGTAAAATTATTAACATATGCATTTGAGAACAAGTCTTTTTTCAAAGGCAGTAACAAGAAAATGGCTGTTAAAAAATAAGATGTAAGACTCAAAAATAAAAAAAGACTACGCCACAAATAAAAAATTATAGAACTATGAACTACGACTGAACAGAACACAGACATAACACAAAATAGACTATACACTTTTTTAAAATTCTCAAAACTTTAAAGCCATCTGTGATGAAATTCTGAATCTTCATTTGTACAAGTAATTTTATGAAAGGAGAAATAGAAAATTCAGGTAAATATTATTTGTGTATAATGACATAAGGTGCCTTGAAACGAAGACTACCTGTGTCTACGGGGTCCAAAATAATAGGTATTTGTCTTGCCTGAAGACGGCAGCAGAGGCAGATCAGAAACTTCTTGCTTCATTAAAAATTAGACGATGGACAAAGCCTAACATGAAAGATTATATCAGTTTGTCATATGTCATCGTCAGAGCACTATAGATTTTACTGTTGTATTATATGGGAATAGATTTTTATATTATATTACATTATATTAGTGAATATTTTAAAACATTGTTCGGGTGTAAGGTTTAGAAAATACTTTTATAAATCAGGTTTTAACGTTTGGTTGAATGATGTAAGAATTCTTATGTTAAGCAATCCCACACTTATGTCGTAAAGTGGAGACTGTTTGTTGAAATGCAACTATAATAAAGTTACTAAAATGCGAGGTATTTGCTGATGGTCACATACTTGGAAGACTGTACATATACACCGAGGTCAAAACAAAAAAACGTAAGACAGACAAATATAAATTTGCTGTCAATGAGAAACAATAAACTTATGTGACGAAGTCGAGCACAAAAACTTAAAAATCATGGTATAAAAAGCTAGGGTACAGAAAAACACCACCACTCGCAGAGGTACTGGGAGAGACTGCTGAGTGCGTTTTATCTTCGGCGGAACAGGGGAACCTCACAACCTTGAAGTCCGACGCCGTGCTGGTATTCTACACCTTCCAGTCGCACCTGCAAGGTAGGAAGGTTTATCCTTGAACTGACCAATTTCTACGGTCTCTCTGGTCAGTGATGTGTTCTGGGCTCAGGAAATTTTCAGACTAGAGTCGTAGGCAACCTGGCTGCTTCTCTAACTAGTGTAATTATTTTTTTTAATATATTCTGAGTTTGGGAATTAAATTCTACACAGTTATCCCGCGTACACACCTCCTTTCCCGCATAGTTGCTACGTACCCCGCCCATCTCATTCTTCTTGATTTTATCGCCGGAATAATAATTGGTGAGGAGAAGAGATCATTAAGCTGCTCCTTATTATTTAGTCTTCTCCACTCCCATAGTACCTCATTTCTTTTAGGACTAAATCTCTTCCTCTACATCCTATTCTCAAACACTTTCAGCCTACGTTCCTCCCTCAATGTGAGCGACCAAGTCCCAAACTCATACAAAACAGCAGGCAAAATTATATTTCTGTGTACCTTAACTTTTTATTTTTGGTAGAAAACTAGAAGACAAAAATTATTCATCAAATTACTGCAAGCATTCCCTAACTTCCATCTGCAATTAATTTCTCCCTGAATGGAATTTTGATCCGTTAGGTTTTTACCAAAATTTTATAACTGTTCCACCATTTCAAAGTATTTGTTATCAAACTTTATATTGTGACTTTTTCCTGCATTCTGATCTCGAGAAAAGACCATGTGCTTAGTTTTCTCAGCATTTGCTTCTACACCAATCTCCGTACTAGCAAATACGAAACGCTATGCATTTTGGAAGCGTTTGTATAATGTAATCCTAGGACTGGTACCGTTTACTGTGTCTGAAGGCACAGGGCCGTAACACCACTGGTCTGTGGCCGTATTATAGAAAGACTTCTCCAAAAGGCGTGTTCGCTTAAAAGACTATTAGTCTCGTCATGTCCGTTTGTCCATCTGTCTTTCCACATGGAACAGCTCGGCTCCCATTGGACGGACTTTCATTAAATTAGACATTTTAACATGTTTCGGAAATCTGTTGAGAAAGTTTAAGTTCCTTACAACCTGAGAAGTATAACGGTACTTTACCTGGTGACTTAAGTATATATATGATAATATCGCTCTCATTTCTTCTTAGAATGAGAAGTGTTTCAGAAATAATTTGTAGAGAAGGCCAAACACACACTTTATTTTCAATATATATATTTTACAAACTCGAGCTGTTTATGAGTAAAGTAGAAAAGATGACAATATAATACAGGCACGTACTTTGCATGCTGGATAACTAAGGCTACAAACACACACTTAGTATATTTAATTCTTTTTGTTATTCCACGGCAACGATGGTTACATGAATGAGCCTTCACGTTACGTTGTACGTATTCCTCTGCCTTGTTTAATGATTCATCCGCCGCTACCAGTAATAACGGCCTTATTTGTTGCGTCTACATGGTTTGGCTATTCGCCACGCAGCTACAGCACTTGGGTTAGCCCTAATCAACATGTAATCCACGCCCACAAGGAGCGTAGTTTAGTCTGTGGCTGGATATCCAGTTAGTACCGAATCCCCCTTATCGAATGTTGGCGGTAACTGACCCTTCGATATCACGCTGCCATACGGCAAACCTGCTGCGGACAATAAACCATCATGTTTTCTGAGATATAACACCGAATCTTTGATCGTAGGGTTTTAGGAACCGTGGTTTGTCGCGAGATTTCAGTTCTTAAAATGGCGTTGTTGGAGTTTCAATTCTTCTTAGGATATCAACCCCTTGTCGACTTGTAAATAGTTAACTGATGTTTTCAAGGATCGTAGTTGTGGTGTGGTTCGGTCCTTAGATATATCACCTTAATCACTTCTGTTAGGACAAGCTAATAATGATAATAATTTACCAAAACGTAAATACTAGTTTTCATATTGACAGTTAGGCTTCCGTCCATACGCACTACATCATTGTGGGCGTTGTTCTGAAACTAAAATGTCCCTGAGAAAGGCTATCAGGTTTCTTACTACCATATGTGGCATTCATTTCTGTTTCTTAGGAAGGAATTATGAGACGGCATATCTCAATACCACTGACGAATGAACACAAGTTTTCATAAAATGAAAGTGACCATCCAATAGATTTTGGGGTCATTGTCCTTTTAATGGGGAATATGTTGCGGGCTTTACGGAGTGTTCCTGGCATGGAAATGAAACTGGTATACCGTCCATTGAAAGATTAATCGCCGTAACGATTTGGATGAAGACGTCAACCTGCCAGAAGTACACAACAGAATGATGCAAGCAGGTACAAGAGTTCATGAAAAGATACGTGGAAGCATCATCAACATTGTGCCTGCGGCCAGGGTCATTACGTAAAAAGAAATCAAACCAACGGCAAATCAGTCTAAGACCAACAGAATTACCTTCGTTTTGGGTTCTTCTATTGTAAAAACTTCGGGACTTCGCATATTAAGATCGTTTCATAAGTAATGGTTATGTTATAAATAGTCGACACAGCTACGTTTTTAATGTTTAATAAAGCGATATGTTTCGACCTTTTTAATCGGTTATCATCAAGTTAAAATAGTTGAAAATAGTTACAAAGTGTTTAAAAGGGGGTTTGGTTAGAGATGGCGTTAACGGTTGACGGTGTAGATGGCACAATCTGTTATTTCCACAGTCTTTGGGATCTGGTATTCGTGATCTTGTACATGTTGGCATAGGATAAGAAGGTATTAAGATGGATTGTTATATTAACTTTGTTTGAAGAGCTGGAGAGGTACTTTCTTTCCGGTGGTAAGAATTATTCCTATTTCAGTCTGGGCTAAGCTGTCGTAAAGCGTCCAATATCTTTCCTGGTATGGAAATATTTGTCGTCGTCGTCGTCGTCGTTGTTGTTGTTGTTTTCGTCGTATCGTAAGTAGCCTAAAGGCACTTCAACCCTGTACGGGATTTCGTAGTTATTAACGACATTGACAATGAAGTTTTATCCATCTGTGACGTAGTACTGCACCAAAAATATTTTATTGCTCCGATAAATACTACACACAAAAAGATGTCCTCGTTACTGGAAAACCCACGTACTCCATCTTATCAGAACTTTGCCTCCAATACTTGGAACATATCTCTCATATCAACATCTCAAACAAACGCAAACTTTTAGTATGCTTCTGATTTGTGGATATTATTTTAATCATCTACAACGACACATTTACAGATGTTGACAACTTACTATCAGGATTTAACTCCGTATCACCTGCACATTGTTAATTCCGTGCATTGTGAGTGATTTATAAATCGTTACAGCACCTTCAAATACACAGTTCCACTATTATGTATCACTCCTAATTTGCCCCTACATGTTTCAGCTTAACTGCCATTGTCAGGGAGGTGATAATATTGGAACTGTGCATGTGTTGGTCCTGTAACTATTTGTAAATCTTTATCACCTTAACTCAGTTTCACACTCAAATTAGAAGAAAACAGCATAAAGGTTTTTTTGGATATCGCTAACAAAAACCAACGTAATACATTAGAAACAACAATATACCGAAAGCCTAACACAAACAACTGCTTAATTCTTTATGACACCTGTCACACCTGGCAAAAAACTTTCTGCTATCAGATAGTTTTATTGGATGGATGACGTAAACCATCTCCAATGACGGGAAGACAGAAGATTTAAAAATCATACACAGTGAATCAGTTTACTCCCATTACTATTGAGGCAATACGTACAAAAGAAGATAAAAATGACCGAAATACAACCACATATAGCATCGAAAAAAAATGAGAAGTGGGTAACATTTACTTATGTGGGTAAAGAAGTCACTCATATAACGAAACTCTTCTAGAAACAAAATTTAGGAGTGGCTTTTAAAACCAAAACAAGATTGGTAAAGTTTCAAACATGAACGAAGTCGACCTCAAACAAATATGTATGAAAACAGTGGCGTTAACTAATTCGATTTCCAGATTGTAATCCTGTTGACACCGGACAAACAGGAAGCTAGTTCAAAATATGATGCAATGAGCACCTCTAGCTTTTAAAAATAATAATTATAATTCTGCCTTCACAAAATACGTAACAAAAAACGGACAGTCCTTGGGAAATATAAGTGACGTCCTGGATGTATTATACATCACCCGAAATATGGAGAATTATTACATCTATCTGGAGACCAATAGATTTACAAGGATCAACCACAAAAATACTCTTCTAAGAAGTAGGATCTTCTGTAAATTAATACACTACGATCCCAGTAGAAGACTAAAGCGCCCTTAAGTTACCTTTGAGAGAACAACAACCACAAACCTTTCCATACCAGTAAAGATAACGGACGCTTCACGAAGGCTTAGCCCAGCCCGAGTACAGGAATATCTCTTAACAATGGGAACGATATTACCTCTCCAGTTCTTGAAGCAGAGTTAATACAACAATCCATCTTAATGTCTTCTTATCTTACGTGGTTTGACAATAACTTTCGAGAACTCATCGCGGTAAAAGCGCTGCATACCTCATTGCTGAATACCACTGTGTTCGCTTTCAGATTACTCCCTTTTGGAAGGTACGCACCGATACCAGCGCCTAGTTCACCCTTCAAAACAATTTTGGAACTGGTTTTATGGAATGACCTTCAGAGCTGCCGTTGTATTATTCCTTATGTCATCAATGACATCAAAATGCCTTCCTTTCAATATTTCCTTTATCTTCGGGAACAGAAAAAAGTCACTGGGGGCTAGATCCGGTGAAAAGGCAGGGTTTTCCAACACAGTTATTTGTTTAGTAGCTAAAATTCTTCTTTAATTCTGTTCTTCGGTGAGCTCCTTTGGGACTATTTTTGCACACACCTTCCTCATGTCAAGATCTTGAGTTAAGATTTTCCTAACTGTTTCTCTGTCGATGTTCACTTGCTCTGCTATGCTGCTGACAGTCAGCCGACGATTTTCACGCAAAATTTGAAGAAGTTTTGCAATGTTTTTTTCAGTTCTGCTTGTTGCTGGCCGTCCTGATCTCTCTTCGTTAGTGACACTTTCTCTTCCCTCAGAAAAACGTTTCACCCATTTGTAAATTGCTGTTTTCTTCATAACATTATCCCGTAAACTCGCACTAACGTCAACATCAACTAACAACAAGAAATTCAATGTTCGTTCGTTGCTTATTTCAAGTTCCGACATGCTCGCGGCGGCACACCAAAACACACGCAGACATTGATAGATGCCACTCAGAACGAGACTGCCATAGATCAACAACAACACAGCTATGAAACGCTGAAATGTCAACGTCATCAAACCATACTAAGGTGCTGCTGCTGCTGCCACGGCAAGCATACGGTGGGAGTTCTCGAAATTTATTGTCCGACCACGTATGTCAATATGTACGGGATCACCAATACCAGATTCCATAGTTTGTGGAAATAACAGATTGCAACATTTACACTGCCAACCATTAACATCATCTGTAAACAAATCTCCCTTTTATACTACTGTTTAACTATTTTCAACTATTTTAACTTGTTTTTATTCATACTTAATATGTAAAAATGCACAGTGTTTTGTAAAATTGAGATAATTTCTACTAAGCAAGAAATTTTATGCATATCTCTTTTATGTCTTATATTACATTTTTATAGCCTGATGATAATCGATTAAAAAGTCGAAACAAGCCGCTTTTATTAAACATTAAAAACTTAGTTGTGTCGACTATTTCTTATATCAATATTAATTTGAAAGCACAAAGGGGATGTCCAACTTTAAAATCTTTAAATAAATTTTTACTCACTACCAGAATTTTGTGTAAACAAGGCTGCAAGACTGTTGATACTAACGCTTCTTTTGTACGTGTCTGTCTAGTAGTAACGACTTTTGTATTCTGTAACCGTGTCGCTACAGGTCAGAGTGGCAGAGCGCCTCTCATTGTCGTGGTTACTGAAACTTTTGGTAGGACCGTTTGGAATTCGAATCAGTCTGTTACGAGGCACCTTCCTAGAACAAACCAACAGAAGGTAGACAAACATTTATGACCCCCACTGGGAATCGAAACTACAATCCAAATTCTCGGACTTAGACGACACTACATTCGTTAGAGGCCAATTTATTCAAGCAATTATACATTTATTTTGTTATTCAACTTCCCTCAGTCGCGCTTCATCATTATTAGCAATGAAAAGTCTATTTAATGTATTACGGTTTATTAAACGTGTACAGATTGACCATTTTATCTTGTGCCTGAGCACGGCAGCTTTTTCGCACAGGACACCTGTTTAAGGAGGGCTTCCGGTGAAAGTTGTTGGGCCCAGAAACCAATAGAATGACACCAGGCAGGATATGCTGTAGGGTTTCTGTGTAGGGGAAATTCCGATAGTTCTGGGCGTGTTCCATTTTATCAAACGGTGCTTTATCTTTATGTAAATTTACGTAAGTTAATTTGGCAAAAAATTACAACTGTTTTTGTTGATTTTTTAATCTCCGCAAGTAGATTTTTTTTATTACAGCTGGATTATAAATGATGGCGCGTAAACTACGTACCTTCTAGCGCTGATAAGTTAGCAGAAACGTACTAAGCCGTACGTTGCAGGCAACTTCTCCGGCATGTGTGCAATGCGTGTAATTCGTACTTCCAGGCGTTTTGGGTAGTGCTAAATTCATGGTTACGGGTAGCCAGTAGTGAAAGCTTGTGGACAAGGTTCTGTTTTAGCAACAGTAAAACTGCACTTGCGAGATTTGATGCGCTAACGACATTGTTGCCGAAGAATCTAGTATTTTTTTGTTTTATGCCTCATTATTCCTTTAGCCGCATATTTCCTGTTTTTTTTTAGGCATTTGCAGTGGTGTAGTTCAGGTCCCAGTTCTGGGAAGGGGCACCACCTCGCTGGGAACTTTGTTTCTGACAATTCAAAATAAGGTTGTGGCCTCATCTTCAACAATCGGCTATCGAAGAGGAAATGATGGAAGTTTCTACCCTTGAAGATGAGAATCCTATGTTGTCTCGAAACGTCGAACAGAAATTATCCAATAAAATAGCGTCATATTCCAGAAGAACGGAAACGTCAGATTCATTTTGGTTGAAATATCAGTAGTTACCTTCACCCCTATCTCTGCACATTGTAAATATTATTCTCAATACAATATCAACGAAAAAAAAAATCTTACAAATTTAGTTCACTGGGATCGCAGAGTCCTTTCCATTATGTATTTGATTTATTAACTAATTTACTAAATTAGGACTTTTATTGTACAGACTTTTATTTGTGCTTTTAGACGGCCTTCTGTAAATAAGTGTGACAAATGTGTAATTTTAACAAGATAGGCAAAATACGTATAACGCACCACTGAAGTACTTTCGTGCAAACAGTGTTGCAGTGGAAAAGCACTGAGTATTACCCATAATGTTTGTGCACTTGTAGCCTTAGATATCCAGCATGCAAAGCGCATGCGCTGTATTATCATATGTGGCCTGCCCCGCTTTACAATGTTTCCTTACCATATCGCATAAACGGCACGATTTTCGAGAAAAAAACTTCATTAATTTATATTAATGAAGTGTTTTTTGAATTTTTATACAAATTTGTCTGAAATATTTTTCATTTTAAGAAGAATTGAGCGAGATATGATCGGAAATATGTATTGGTCTTCATGCATAAAGTACCCTTTATTCTTGTCCTATTTTAATGAAACTTGAATTTTCTCGTCAGATTTTCTAAAAATCCTCAAATATCAAATGTCATGAAAATCCATCCAGTGGGAACGAGTTGTTCCTTTCGGACGGACAAGCTAATAGTCACTTTTCGCAATTTGCGAACGCACCTAAAAAAGAGAAATTAGAATATGTATTATTTTATCTCGCTTGTACGTACGCTGTTGAACTGTACACAATATGTACTGTAAGTAAAATATAGGTCAAGTGAACCACAAGCAGCCCTATTACACACAAAATATTATAAGCAGTCGATTAGTTACATATGGATTCATATTGTTGTCTTCTCTTTTACAGCATCGGTTACTTTCATGGATGGGAACAAATATTTTGAAAGAAGATACGTGTGACTTGCCATATTTTAAATTTTTCTCACTTACGCCTTGAAGTTGGAAGCATGATATTTTTAGAAACCTTTGTCACTGCCTACCAATTCACCCAGTGCTATAATCCAAAATATTATTATGAAAACTCACTGTCTTATAAACATTAAATATTATTTTATGCACGTCTTTCGGGGAGGCAAACTGAATTCTTTGATTGGTAAATCCTCGAAATAAAAGAGCCCTCATCCTCGCCTTCTTACTCAGGTACAGCCATTCTGTTCTTCTTAGCCCGTTTCTGTCTTTCCACCTCTTTTCAGTATGCAACATTCCAACTCAGCTCACCACTGACCTGAAAGTGGAGTCAGTATATTCCTCCGAAACTTTGGCAAAAGTCGACCAGACAACGTAATGTGATAACCCAGTAGACAACAGGATTAATATCCACAGCCTTGAAACCCTCAGATCTTGTGATTCTATTGGGATACTCTTTCATTGTAAAAGGTAAAGTGCACCCTATAACAGGCCACGAAGTCCCAGACTTGGAGTAGAGGTATAGCTCTACTCTTTCTTTAACCTCGGCGCTAAATAGAGGTGGACAGTCAACGCCACGCCCCGGCCACTTTGCCCCAGGGAAAGACCTGGTAACCATTGTATAGGAGGCTGTGTAGTCCCGAGGCTCGGTCTGGACAAGTGCGGAAAATCTCGCCCACACCGGGATTCGATCCCCGGACCGTCGAGCCCGTAGCGAATGGCTATACCGACTGAGCTATCCTGGCTCACACTCTTTCATTGTTAGGTTTATATTTTAAAATGAGGCGGGTTGATGGCCATATATATTTTTTGTCTAATGACCGGTGGGGAAGACATCGTGACTTGTTTCAAATTAATATCTGCGTATTCGCCCGAAGAGAGGGACGATAATTTGCTGTTGGACTGAAGCGCGAGCAGGGTACCTACTTTTTGGAGTCAAGATTATTAATGATACATCAACCTACTGCGATGTATTTTGTAGGAAATAATATTTTCCTTTAAGGTTCCATTCAGCTACACAACACTTCCTTTCAAGAAAAGGATGCTCTCTTTGAAAGTCTTTCAATAAGGACAGAATTCATTAAATGTAAATCAATTTCCCACAACTTCATAGACAGAAATCAGAGTTACAGGGACTCGATGTAACACTTGCGTATACAAATGCAAAACATAAAAGAGCGCTGCGTATCGATTGCCACAACTAATCATTTTGCTCTCGTAACTACTCGTAGTCCCTAAAGGACATGCTGAGAGTGAGGGTCATAATCTTATAGGCGCACTAGTTGGTTAACACGCATCTTTCACTGAACTCTTTGGTGTAGCTGTAACGTTGTACACCTAGATTAATTCAGAAGGTGTCGGGTTCCAGTCTCGGCCGAGTCATCTTCTATTATAATGAGGTTTTTAATGGTTTTCCTCAAACCTTCCAGACATAGGCTACTGTACTGTATCAATCAGGCCACCACTGCTTGTTTCCAGAACATTTTCAGTTTATCGTTCACCGTTCGTCCATAACTCGGCACTGTACCTTCTGAATTGCTGATAACACGCTAAAATAAACCAACACTACATAACACATGTAGACGTCTGTGTAAATTAATGTTTAATATACCAATTTATACAAAAACAAATAGTGTAAAAATTAATATTAAAATTACTCCGACATGTTTCGGTGTTAATTCATCATCCTCAGGGACTTTACAAGTTGTGTTGGCTAATGTTATGAATTATTAAAATGATAAAATACAATATAATAGTGTGTCGATATGATAGAATTTTGGTAAATGTGGTCGCGTGTGTAATTCCTGGTTATGTGTGTGTGGTGCGTTGGTCAGGAGTAAGACCTGAACGGTGCAGACAGGAAAAAATGCGTTCTTCTTAAAAATGAGGTGACCTGAGAAGACCTGCTGCCTAATGTCTTGCTGTACGGACACAGCACGTTCTGGTTGAAATAGGTACGGTCTATCACAGGGAACGACAGAATCGTCCACTGTCCCCAAGGAAGTGACTCACAACGAGGGCCGGACAGCGCTTATGATTTAGTCAGATTTTAATGGATTACCTATGTTAAGAATCGACTTCACAAATTTACGCTATGCAGGGATCTAGGAACCAACTCTTCTGGTTTTTGGAAACCTCACTTCATGTTTTCACAAGAATACCTCTTTGTGTTACATTTGTTATACTTCTCCGGCTACTCAACCAGTTGTTACAAGGAGAGAAGCACATCTTCCAGCATGTGAAAGAAAGCTTTAGTAGCGGTTGCGCATTCACAGAAATACCTTATCAACGCTGCTTCTTACGAGCTGTAATAGTAACTTAAGGGACGTAAATTTATAGTGCCCGTGTATGTGTTTGTTATTATAAATTCTACTTTTAAATGTAAGACACTAATAGAACAGTCGAAAACTTATAACCGTTCCTACCTTCCGGCTCACTTTATTCACTCAATCGGTAGTCAAGAATTCTACATCTCAGGGATACCGTGGGAGACTTTGGTGGATCTATATTGAATAATTACTAAAGGAGTTATACTTTACACTGTCGGGATGATAGTACCCATATTTATTTATAATTCACTTATGAATAGAT
>JGI20166J26741_10206670_pt1 | contig 16893 bp, 5 predicted proteins | sample TergutCu122P5_FD_26741 | JGI IMG/M metagenome (IMG submission 26741)
GAGTAAAATTAAATATTTTAAGAGAGATAAGTTAGTGAAACTTATCTCTGTAAATTGGAACAAGAAGGAGTAAAATTAAATATTTTAAGAGAGATAAGTTTGTCACTTTCTAAAAACTGGAATAATATTCCTCTACAAATAGTAGGGTGAGTATGTGTAAGTGAGTTGCAAGATTATCACTGAATAATTCAACCACTGCATGTGTACTGCCATTACATCCTTACTGTTGTGAGGTATTTAACAGTCACATGCTTCCGATTTCCAATCTCATTTGTAGGTCTGAGAAAAAACAGGATTCATTTAAGATTAGTGAAATGAGACACACTGAGTCACTATTTATACTATTTTACATTTATAAACACCAAGTCAGATGTTAAGAATGAGTGGAGATACACTGCTGCTCCACTGTCTGCTTTCATGATGTACAGATGGAAAACTTTGCCTTTATACATAAAGTCAGGAACAGCTGGATCATACTGCCCATGAGAGACTTTATTGTCTAATTGAGCTCACTACTAACTCCCTCTAATTCTTGACCTTTTCCTTTGATGCCATGAATAATCCACACAGAAAGTATTTACTGATATAAGTAATTATTACCAAATGGTGTGCTGGAACATGACATCTGTTGTTATGATATTTCGACAAGACTGCACGTATAGACAGAGGTCAAACTGCTACAATGTTGTGAATAGTACCTAACTGAATTTGGAGTTTTTTTTATATATAAAGACTTTTGAATGTGTGTTCCATTTACTCTGTTACTGGCAAACAGTTGGATCTGGTGACAGAGTGTGTATATTATAGGCAGTTGCAGTTAATGACATAGCTTCTACGAGTATATAAGCATTCTTAACCCAAATTGTCTAGTTCTGGGATCTTGTTCATAAAAGTGGTTTTCCACATCATAATTACTAGTATTGCTGACTTACACACAGGTGGTAGTGGTATCATCACCCGACTCACCAACAAGTGAGGGATCTTCACCATCTCCCTCACCTGAAACTGAGGAAGTTAAAAAGCCTCTTGTAAAACCAGCAGCTGCAGGCACAGTTGGACTGACTCTGCAGCAGCATACAGCCACCTTGAGGAAGCCAACTGGGGGTCAGCAGAAACCTGTACCATCAACAGCAAGTGCAGGAAATGGTATGCTGCAGGGAGCAAATGGTTTGCTGCCATCAACAACAACAGAGCTAGTTCCGAATGGGACAGCTGATGACTTGCAACAACAGATCCAAACTCCAACATCATCTACGACAACAGAGGATTCAAGAAAAGAAGCAACAGCAAGAGAAGCGGATGGAGAGGCTAGTGATGAAGAGAAAGAAGAGGATGTAGAGGATGATGAAGATGAAGAGGACAGAAGGATGGATGATGATGTCCAGACCACCAGCAATGATGAAGAGGAAGAATGAAAGCCCAGATAACTGTGAGTATATTGCGTTATACTTACATATTTTATGTGGAGAGATTAGATCACTTGTTTAGAAGAAATGCATTGCTGTAAATAATACATAGAGGGATGTCACTAAATATCTGTTTCACTCATAACTATAATATTTTTAACATTGTACAGAGATCACTTATCCTTCAATGATGAAAACGTTTGTCCGGGTTGCTCCTGTCTTCAATACCAGATTTATCATAGATATATTATGATAGAAAATAATTTAAGCAAAATCAATGTCTTATGTTACAGAGGGGTACCATGGTCATTGGGGTGTCTCTATTTCACTTACACTGTTAGAGCTCCTCATTTAGGTATACTATTAACATTTAAACCCATATTCTAGGGTCTTCTAACTGGGAATGAATCGATTGTAGTGTGTGTGTGTGTGTGTGTTTGCGCGTGCGTGCATGCGCGCACATACACACGTGCATGCTTGTGTGCGTTGTGTGCTTGCTTGTGAGTGAACGTGTGTGCACTGGTATGTGTGCCCATGCTTGTGTGTGTGAGCGCACGCGCACACAAAGCCAGCCTGTGTAAGACATCTTATGTGCTACCCTGTTCCTTTAATGACAATTGTTCCCTTTTTTCTCCTTCACTTCCTATATTTTCTACATATATTGACATCTTTAAATCTGACAGAATTTGTAAATTTATTTACAGCGCTCACAAAACTACCATCGTATCAGTCACCACAATTTACAGCCACTACCAAGAGCTCATATTGAGTCATGTACTGGCCAAAAGAGATGGGAAGTAAGACACTTCAGTTGAAGTGGGGTTCCAGAGTAGTGACATACTTGAGGTATCATATGAAGATGGAAGATCACAAAATCAGTGCATAAAATACCTCATCACATAGCTCTCATAATATAACATGTTTAGTTTATTAATAAATTAAGATACAAAATAATTGTATGATAGGCAAACGAAAATGTAGGAAAAGTAAGGGTATGTTGTACGTCCCATTAAAACTAATGAAAAGACATATTTACTACTGCTATAGGACTTAAAACACATTGTAAAGACATTCCTTATGTTAGAAATATGCTTTTTGTTATGTGTATTTGCAGCGTAATAGCTTAAGTGATAAGTTGGTCTTTGTTGCTAGTGGAAAACTCCTAATTAGAGATTAAAAATATCCAAGGGTTGTTACCTTCTAACTGACAAATTTCTGTAGGGGAAGTCATTTTTCAACAGAAGGAATTTCAGTGGGCTTACTGATTGAAGGAAGTGCCTTGAGTTGAACAACTTTGGTTGAGAATTGAAGATTGGTACAAAAATGAAAGATTGGTTGTTACAACATATGGCTTAGATTGTTAAATAATGTTGTAGGCAATAATGTTATGGAGAATATCTGCAGTGGCATTGTACGTGGTAGAGTTTATTGGATCCATAGCAAAAAGCACAAATATAATATTAACACGCAGGAAATTGGTGTAAGTAATTTAAAACAATTTAAAGCAGTCGGCACTGGATAAGCAGTGAAGAAACTTACATGTGAAGAAATATCAGAGCCTCTCTCAGACAATCTGTAACCCAGAAGTATTATGTACATACTTACGTAAGTGTCAGAGGCTTTAGTTGTGTTTGAATATTACCAAAGGAATTAATGTAAACTGCTGTGGTGGTACACTTGCAGATTGTTGGAATATTACAGAGCTGTAGGTCTTGCCGTGAAGCATATCTGTGACGTGTGACTGTATTATAAAGTAGGTTGAAGTACATTTAATAAGAATTGATTCTAAGCAATAAAACAGTTATATCATTGCAAATAGTGCACAAAGTGGGAATAGTGATGCAAGATGATCCTATGGAGAGCGTCAACATTGCTGAAAGATACTGCCGTTTAACACTGGAGTGGTAAGACCATAAAATATGTAAATACTTACAAGATGAAACAACTGATCTGGTCATGTAGACTACTTTCTGAATGCATATTTCCTAACAGTTACACTACTTCCTGAATTTCTTACACACGTACTGAACTTGTGATGTTATCACAGATTTTCATTCACTTGAAAGAAATGTGCATGCTGTGAAACTCAGTAATTTTTATGAATCTCAAAACGTAATATTTTGTGGGTTGTGTATTCAGAAGTACGTACAAGTTCAGTTCTTATGGTTGTGATGGTGGTACATTACACTTAATTTTACTAGACTTCTTGATTTTGTGTATAATTTCTTATTCAAAAAAAGAAAACAAAGTTTCAGGAACTGGATCCATTCTCATCCGTGGGTGAAAGGTTGAAGAGCCAACTTTCAAATTAGATTTGACACAGAGAAATATTCTGAATTGTTGGACAACTGATGTCAATTAAGTACTTTCACATATGCAACTTGGATTATGGTGTGTCCTCGGATGAGAATAAAAAATATAATAATGGCTAGACTTGTGAATGCCTAAAAAAAAAAAAGGAGAGTGAGAGAGAGACAGAAGTTTGTGCTATCTGCCAACTGCATTTTAAAATTCTGTCCATATGGATCCCCATAATCTGCAATGAAGTTATTGAATAATAGGAAAGGCCAATAGAACTGTTAGGTTTCTTACACTCATTGTTCTTAATGCATCTTTGTCATTCCAGTTCTCTGCCACAGAAGGGGCCAGTGGTGGGCAGATAATACGTGTCATGTTAGGTTCAATTTTCTGTTGAATCTGTGTTTGTGGGGTATGTTATAGTTTTGATTTGCTTTTATTTATTTATAATTCTGTTTCTTTCTTAGTATTAAATCTTCATGGGTATTTTCCACAGTTCTTGTAATTTTTAATTCATATTTACTGTTACCTTCAATGGATAAAATGTTATTCTATATTGGTGTGTTGCATGGGTGTGTGTGTGCATGTGTGTGTGTGTGTGTGTGTGTGTGTTTGTGTGTGTGTGTGTGTGTGTGTGTGTGCGTGCGTGCGTGCGTGCGCGTGCAGGTGCGTGTGCGTGTGCGTGTGCATGTGTGTGTGTGTGTGTGTGTGTGTGTGTAAGTAAAGTTAAACCCCCATAAAACACTACTGCAATGGAATGCCACGTTCACTCAGTGCCCGTGAAAGTCTCTGAAAATGAATTTCCTACTAAACTCTTTATTGTCTTCTACCCTCGACACACCATCACAGACTGCAGTCCACTAACAGTGGCGCAACGTTGAGTTCATCTCTAGTTAACTGACATGAGTTGTCCAGTGATTGAGAATAACCCTTTTTATCGTATCTGATTTAGTAGTTGATGCCCTACATTTTTACCTGAAGATGGGAACAGACCTAGTTTTGAAACATGTCTTTTTTTTTAATATAATATCATGGAAAATGTCCAAAACCTGAATAATACTCAGTACGTTAAAGTATTGTTATGTTGTAGTTAGCACAAAGAGGTACTGGAATTTAGATACCTTAACAACTGTTCTCATTTCACCTGTAATAAATTCAACCAACAAAGAGCACAGTGTACAGGAAAACTCCCCAGTGGTTTGTATTATACCAACTCCAACATTTTTCAGTTCACAGGGAACCATTTTCAAGGAGTCATACAATCAAGAAAATCACGAAGAGAAACATGCATGGAACATATACATGAATACAATCATCTGAAACACAGTGCCATGTGTTGATGCATAGGATTTCAAGTATTAACATAATAGAGGCTAAGGTTCAATTTTAAAATATGTGTATCTGCAGCTTCATTAACTGGGAACAAAACTATGCTATACGATTATAAATACATGGAGATGTGCAATACTACAAGATTCCCATTTCAATTGCAAAATATGATGTAAAAGTTTCAAATGTGAGTCTTCATTTTAATATGAGTTGTATGCTGTGAGTGCATGTTAATTGATAATCTTTAAGGTGATTTTGGATATATGATGGGCATTTTAAACTGTACAATTTTCGTGTATGAATGAAGGACTCACTTCTGTGATTTTTTTTAGCCTTTTTATAAAACATTATAATGTAAAATTAGCACATTCTGAACAAAAAAACACCTGCCTGTGAACATGTTGGGTTTCCAAAATTATGCATTACAGAATTACAGTGAAGTTGCCAGTTTACGTAATTTAGCAACGCACTGTAAAACCATATGAGTGTGGACATATCTCCATTTATTCGCAGCCTTGGCACCGGTTGGAGACAAGTGGTCAGTTTCACGCCTCAGCCATTTTCTCTGCAGGCCAGAATCTGATGTACTCAATAAATAGGCTGAATGTGTCTGAGAGCCAATTTGAATGGGGGAGCAAACAGAATAATAATTGAAGATTTGAGTTAAGAATATTATGTCATTTGGTAAATAGTTATTAACAGCTGTTTAGCAGTCGATAATAATAGAATGTTTATCAACGCTGCTATGCGAACCTTACATCCCATGGAAGGAACACCGACTCTTCCAGGAATTGAAATATGTTTGTCCATCCTGTGCTCTAGTAATTATATTTATTGACTTAACATAACTCCCACAGCCAAGAAAGTGGTCACCATTACTCATTCATACTAAGGGAATATAAGCAACATTAAGTTCTTCGCCTTCAGTATGTCAAGTTTTGAGATACTTACCCTCAGAGACACTTTGATGAATAGTAACTGATGCCCTGTTAGTGAAACCTGAGGATTTAGAACTACTAATATGAAAGAACACAATTGGACACAATTCAGAACCAATTCCATCCACTGCCTTCTCTCTTGTCTTCAAAGTAATCATTTTCAAAGAACTTTCGATGAAAACCCCATGTACTGCATCTTCACTACACACCCTAATGCTCATACCCTCATATATTATATTATCTTCTCAATATTAGATGAAATGTATATATTATGAGCCTTCTTTTTACAACATCCTGATTACAGCTCCTCTCACTTCTTTCTTCAGTGGCTTCTTGGTGAGGTCACATTGGCAGTCTTTCAGGTGCATAGCAGAAAATTTAATTTAAATTGACAAAATGATGATAGGTGGTATTAAAATTGCGTCAGTGAGGTTCTTCTACCTTAAATAGAAATTGCTGTGAATATAGGAAATGTCATTCCCTGCCCTACAAATTTCAATTCCATGTTTATAAATTGTTAATTCAGCAAGCTGTTCAGTTTTGGTTGAATATGAGTTTGATGTTTTTAACGTTAAACAAATTTGAAAGTGTACACGTAGTGTAAAAAGAAAGTAGTAAAATTCCTTAATATCAGATTTTATGACAATCCATTCAGTGGCTCTGAAGTTGTTACATGTGGACAGATAGATGGGCATGGTTAAGTTAGTAGGTGCATTTTTGCAGTTATTCATTTCAAACACACAAAATATGCTTGGAAATGTGAATTTTAATGTCCCCTTCATTTCTTTGAGTATGTGCTAGGTACACTGTTAACACATCCTGTGATCACTGTGTTCTTTAAATTCTGTATGGAATTTATAGTGAGAAATTAATTAACATTTTTAAATTTGTCATACTAAAATTATGGTGGCCTATCTCCCTATTTTTCACCATGTTTATACATTTATGTGTGTTGTGTTATGGTTGTTGATACTTTGTATACCTTTGTGCTGTTCTGCTGCATTGAGAGCCAAATTTCAGCTTGGTTTTTGCAGATGTGTCACCACAAACCCTTAGTCACAAATGCTAATTTATACGCAGTTAGAAATGTGTACCATTACATTAAAACACTCTAAGAAGTACAATTGAAAGGTATGTTCTATGTCTATAATGTAATTAACCTAGTATGGAGCCTCTTCTTAGTAGAATTTATGCTAAGAAAAGACTGTCTGGTAGGGAATCCTGCCCTGTCAGCAACCTGAAAGTTGTGTCATCTTGTAATCATTAATTTCTAAAAATGCTTTGTGTTTGGTGGGAATTTGAAAACGACAGTGTGTAACTTACCTGCTTATGTAGCCGGGTTTATATGCAATATCACTGCCATAATTAAGAAAACTTCAGTATTGGTCCAGAAAAAATAGCAAACAGAAATTAAGAAATAAACTTTGTTGAATACAACTTCCAACATAGATCAAATATTAACATTAACAGATTACTATTAGTTTCATGGTTCAATGCAGATCAGGTGACAATAAATCTCTGAAATTACACTCATTTGGATCAATTATGACAATTTGGGATTGATTTTATTAATTAAAATAAAACAGCATACACATATTAATTGACAATTCAGTTTCCATGATGAAAGACAGATTTTATTCACGAAATAGATTCTTGTCTACAAGTTAGTGAGATAATTATATTGTTGTGTATATTAGGGTTGCACAAATTTTTTATGCTGGTCAGCCAGGGGATTAATTTGATATGGTGGCATTGATATTTTCTGTATAATAATTGCAGTTCTTTCCTTACAAGCAAAAATGTGTATCATTTTTCACATGGTGAGCAGAAAACACCAGATGATAGTGATGTTTGCAGGTTGCTCCAGAATAGTGGATCCTCAGTACAGAACTTGCTTTATGTCATCCTCCTTTTGCCAATAATTTGGAAGTGGCACCTAGATTATTACAAAATTTGTGCACCCCTGTTATATACTGTAATATGCTTTTGTGATATTGCCTAGTAGTCTGTGAATATAAACATAAAAACCTTTAACATATATGTACATAAACTTGATAAATACATAAGCCTTCACTTGAAATGAAAATTTTTTGTGTGTTTTGTTGGTATTTCTTTCTGAAAAAGTAAAGCATTATAACAAAATGATTTTTATATCACAGAGTACTCACAGTCTTTTAATTTGATATGTTTATGCCACTTTGACATTTACATTAATCAGAAAGGGAGAATAAGCCAGTTCCTATATAAAACTTCAAAATGATTATTGTCCCTTTCCTGGCAAGGATGAAAGGGGCCAGAAGGAACCCAGCTCATGGTCTGATTATTGTGCTGGTTTGTTCATGTTCTCAAGAGTTACAGTTGGTATCTTAAGATCTAGGAGCAATCAACCTGTATCATTTTCTTAATGTGCACTTAGCACTGACCAGGAAGTTAGAATTCAGTGTTCTCTATTTGAGAGGCCCTGGTATACATGTCAGTCACATTGAGGCGTTTATGGTTTCCTTCATTCCCTCCAGGTAAATGGTGGGAAAGTACCTTAGCTTTGGCAATGACTATTTCCTTATACATGTTACTCATTCATCATCTATCATCATTCTACCACTTAATGCCGTACAGTGTATGCCGTACTCATAAATAATCCCAGTTTGTAATACAGCTCCAAAGATTATTTAAATATATTCAATATGAAGAACAGAATGTATCTGGTTCGATGATAAAAGTAATGAAAATGGCACAATCCACAGAAAAATCTATAGAAATGTAGTACCAGTTAAGATACAAAATTGTTCGCTGCAGTTAAGTCTTAAAGTATTAAGTGTTTGCTTCACTGTTTTGATAAAATATGCCATATTTAAAATTGCAACATAATTTATCAGGCATATAATCCTTGTCCATAGAAACTACTCAATGTCTTCTAATCTGAGAAATAATGCCATTTGCTCTTTGCTACATGCTGTATATAATGAACTTGAGATATTGTGACAAATGACTCTGCAGTCTCGCATGAGATAAATATTATGATACATTCTGCTTGGTATACCTTATATTACCAATGTAAAATATTTTAATATGGACTTTCAAGTTAGTGAGAATGTAATGTTGACAATTGAATTATTAAGATAGATTAGTGGTTTTGTTGTAATTGAGTTCCTGACAGTTCTTTCTGTAACATCCAAATTAATGGTCACTTCTCTGCATTGAACCATACAAATGTCACATTCTTACACCCTCCCACATGAGACTTCCAAATGTTATAATGTGTGAATATGAAATACGACATGAAACTTTAAAATAAGTTCCTGTGCTTAAATTCTGTTAACATGATGATTTGGAAATCAACAAACCAGATGATCAAGCCACAAAATATTAAATATCTGCACATATACAGTGATACAGTATTAGAATACTGAATACAATATTGTTAGTTGCAAACTTTAAAGAATTAAAAAAATATGGTAACAGATTTTATTCTACAAATTTAACAGTTGTACATTCCACAACTTGATTTTCCTCAAATTTATCTTCCGCTGTAGTAGTTGGTATGTCAGGATTATTGGAAGAAATATGTAATATGAGTAAGTAAGAGGCATGCTAATACAAAATGGTGCTAAATTAACCAAAAGCATTTGCCTAGTATTGTAATGAAATGTTATGTACATTTTGTTTTACATGTTGTATGAGTGCTGTTCTTTCAAAGAACAAACATGATGTATACTACAATTATTCCTTACTTCCAGCAGGCTAATTATAACATATTATTTCTTTGAAAATGTGACATTCTTCAGACAAGCACTGATACAGGTTTTACAGCATTTGAAAAGAAATAATTAATTATGTGTTATTAATTGTGCTAAGAATTGCAACAAAACTTTTGCTGCAAATAAATAAGACACTTCATAATGGACTGTTACACATTTAAGACCAAAGTAAGTTAATGTATTAATAATAACCTCAGTCTTTACAATAAACCAAATTATTTTAACACACTGCATGGAAGTGTCTCATTAGGGACATTTGTTCATATACTGCTTTAATTAGTTCAGCTATTTCTATCTATATTTTGAGCACAGTAATGAGTACTATAAACACAATGCATATCACACATATTAACTGTTCCTGCAGATTATGTTTTATCACAGAGTATAATAAGTGTCTGAAAATTAACAAATTTTGGTGTCAGTACCTGGCTACAGTTAAAGCCCTAATATTAAATTAAATACTTACATCGCTATAACACAGAACTTGAAATTTTATTAACTGTCTTGACTCCATGGTACATGATCCTTAAAGAACTAAATAGTTGCTCAACTAGTCAAGCAATTCCTCACCATTTTTGGAATCCAAAATTAATTACTCTTCATAACGAAGCCATCACCATTCTGTATCTTGAACCAGATGAACCAAGTCCAAACCTTGACACACAATTTCTATCAGATTCATTTCAGTATCATTCTTCCACCTGTGCCTAGGTCATACAAGGCATCTGTCACCACAGATTTCCCAACTGAAATTTTGTATGTATTTTGCATTACTCCCACTACTAATTTTTATATTTGATCACCCTAATAGCATTTGATAAAAAGTACAAATTATGAAGCAGGTTTACCCAGACTCCCAAACATGTAATTATGAAACAATACCCACTTCCACTGCAATCAGCAACATCAAATATTGATTCCCCCAGATTCATCAGATGAATAATTCTCAGCTTCTTCCTGACCAATCACAACTTCTAAGCTAGTGTGTAAATACATTTTCAGCCCAGGCTGGCTACTTTTTTGGATTTTGTGTTTAATTAAACACTTGCAGTGTTTGGGTTTTGAGACATGCATATGTATAGGTGTGTTCATGTGCACGTACGGCTAAACCAAGTTAACAGGACAAAAGTTGTCTATGATAGCTACAGTATACATTGCCAACTACCTGAACTGTAAACGTTCAGACATTGTATCTTCAAGTCATTATTCCATTGCTACTTGAAAATTATCCTTTTTCATCATCTTTAACTGCATTCACAGAATCACTTTTAAATTTATCTGATACTGGAATCACAGTAAGTTCTGTTTTGATTGGTTTGTCCATAAAATTGTCACATGCAAAGTATCATCATAACATATCTTATCATTTATTTTGGCAAGTCCATTCTTTTTACTTTATAGCTTTCAGTTTCTTTGTACTGGTCTCTTTTTATTGTCTGACATTAAATAACATTTTTAACAGTGTAGACCTGCTCTTTGATTTATATACGTGTGATAAGGAGACAGATATAAGACTATGTGTCCTGCTTGTTCCAAAATTTGATTGATTTTTTTATATTACACATTTTGTTTTGTATAAATTCCAGATTACAGAATTTCAACTTTTTTATTGTTTATGGATAATTATGACAGCATTTCTAATATTTTATAGCTGATTTAAGTGTACATTCAAGAATGCAATTTGTTAAATGTCTTGGGTTAGAATTTTTTATGGTTTGTAGTTGTAAAAATGTCAGAGATTGTTACTTTTATTACTATTATTATTGCTATATTCTCATAGGAAGAAGTTATTACTAAAATAGATATTCTACCTTTGTTAAATTTGCTGGAAGTAACCTCAAAATTTCCCACTGCCGTCTTGTATGTGTTTGGTAATTTAAAAGCAATATTTCATATACTTCATAATTTGCTAAACTGTTGATAACTTTGTTTCACAATTCCCTTGCCCCAGTGGTCCATGAATTATTGCTGTCAAAGTGAAAGCAAAATCAAAATGTTGCTTGGCCATCAATTTTTTTATGTATAGATAAAAATGTACCAAGTAAAAGTTCTATAGTGTTCCAGTATCTATTGTGACGCCTCTTGTCTGAACCCTATGTTTAGTTTTACTAGTGTTGGTCCCATCTCACTAGTATGTGCATCCAACATGTTATTATTGACTGTAGGAAATTAAAAAGCACATATTTGGATAGTCTTGTTTCTCCTCTCTGTATTTCATTTCTATTTTTTGTTATAAATTATTATTTATTTTAGCTTCATTTCCATACCATGATTTGAATTTGTTATATTTTTTGTAATAAGTACTTCCTTCACTAATATGGTGTACAATTTACCCTGCTGATGGAGCAGGAGTTTCCTCAGAAATATCTGCGTATTTATTTTTTGGGCTATACAGCATCTCACCTCAGAAGATACTAATCTTCATTCATATTGATTCACTGTAAGTATGTTATTGAATAATGCTGTCAATTGATAATGTTGTATAGTGTAGGTGATAGGTGAATTAATGAGAGTATGAAGCACTGGTGGGATGGTGTTGACAGGGAAAAAACCAAAGTATACAGGGAAAAAACCTGTCCCACAGCCACTCTGCCCACCATAAAAGCTATATGGACAGAACTGACCCTGAATTCACTATCCTGGGAATGTATGAGATGCCTTGATCACTGACTCTAATTTCCATGTGCATTGTGTATGCTGCTTAAGCTAATGTTTCTTATTAATTCATGACACACTTCTCATAGTTCAAAAATAATAATCGCTTGAACTGTAATGCTGTTTTCTATACCTGTGCTGTTCCCATGCTTCAGCTGTAACCCTAAAAGTACACTTTCATGCTTAACAAAGTCTACAAAAGCTCTTTGTCTTTCATATGTGTCTCATTTTTAACTAAATTAATAATTGGAAAATAACCACTGTCCCCACAGTGGATGTATTACCATTGTGTTGGAAGGAAAGAATAATTGCAAGACAAGGTATAAGAGCATGTAATGTGTCAGTGTTAAGAATGTAAAATACATATGTATATACAAGCTGTAAATATTTTTCTGTTGAGTTCAACATCAGAAGATACGACCACTCTGAAATTTTTTACTTCCACACGAAATGGTCTACATGTGTTCATGTATGTAAGTCGAAGCACAAGATCTTATTCGAAGAATAATTTGCAGAATGTGTGTTATAATCAAAATATGGACAGAGTACAGTAATTAATATTGCACATTTATCATAAGGACAATGTAGCTCAACTTGTTTTTATTTGTGTTGAATAGTGTGAATGAAAAGTCATGTGTTGAGCAAGAAGTGTTTGCTAATGTCGCAACAAATGAAACTTTTGAATGTAATATACACAGTAATATTACAGTGAATGGTGTAAATGTTTCAGCACTACAAAAACTTCGTTCATTTTTATCACTGCCCTAAATTAGAGCTTTAAAAGACGATATACCAAGAAGAGGAGCAGAATGAAAAAAAGATGATTCAGCTCTTTAAGGACTAAAAACATTTTAAAAAATGTAAATCTGATTTTTTGCACTATGTTTAGTGTTGATGGAATATGTGTTTTAAAATCAGCAAGCATTTTGCAGTATATTAGTGACATAGGAGTTAATTGGAGTTGATGCAATTGTAGTCAAAAGAAGGCAGCTTAAATGTACAAACAATATTTATATGGGATTATTACCAAAAATGTGGAAAAGGCACCAGCTTTTAATTTGTTAGGGGAGGATGGGAACAACTGACCTGTCCTTTGATGCTTTGTAATGTAGTTAGTCTGAGCCCAAAAACAGAACTGATATTCATATTTAAAATCAACTGTAAAATTATTGTTTGCACATTGAGATAAATTGCATTATAATTAAAAGGCTTGGTTTCTTCAATGTTTATCTCGGTTATCTGTGTTTGATACTAGAACAGATTCTTAGGTTGTAGATGCCCCTTTATTTATCCACTCTCAAGGCCTCATTTATTATGTTAGTACTACTTGCGTTTTATCATTAGCCCATATTTCCTACTTCCTTAAACGAAATATTAATGCAATCTGACAGAATAAAATCTGGTTTTAATAAGGATACATTTTTTAACTGAAATCAAGATATGTTTTGCAATGTGAGATCTAAAAATTTGTATGGCAGAGATAAAATACCTAACCAGTGAAATTGGTAACTGATATTATATGAGACTCTACAAAAGAAATATGTCACTGTTGCAACAGTTGTAAGCACAGTATATAAGAGAAGATTTTCTTTTTTAAACGAAAGGCATTTGTTATTATTATGTCTCATTTACTCTTCAAGAATACTAGCTTGGACAAACAAACTAAATTTGTTAATAACTTCAGCCCATATATTGGTATTTAATAGTGTAACATTATGCATCTGAAAGAACTTGGTAATGCAAAATTGTTACTCTTATGAACACCTAACAATTATATTATCTGTAATTTTACTTGCCTATGGAACATTTTGTAACATAATAGGTTTTGTAAAAATGAGTTTTTAGACCCCTGCCCAACCCCTAAGCTGAAGGACCACCCCTTGTTGGCTGTCTGCAACTATTTGTGTGGTATATTCTCAGTAATAACATAGATCCTTATGGACCCTTGGGTTCCACAGAATGTATAGAATTACTTGACAAACTGAGCACCTACTTGCTTCTCAAGTAGGACTGTTCTTCGTGGAGTTACTTAGTTGGTAAGTTAATTGGTCGGTTTTTAGGCGCTTTCACAAAATTGTGAAAAGTGTTTGTTAGCTTCATCATGGTTGCCCATATATACGGCTGGAGCAACTCGACTCCTACTGAACAGATTTTCGTGAAATGTGATGTATGTTTACCTTTTGAAAATCTGTCAAGGCAAAAGTTTTATTAAAATCTAACAAGAGTAAAAGGTATTTTACATGAAGACTCTGTAAATTTATGGTAATATCTCACTGAATTTTTAGAATGAGAAGTATTTCAGACAAAAGTTCTATATAAAATCAAAACACACATTTGGTTTTCACTAACCTTTTTCTCAAAAATCTTGCCATTAATGAGATAATGTGGAAAAATATGGTAGAGACAGACAGGCCACAGGTGAAAATATAATATGGGGCATGCACTTTGAATGCTGGATAATTAAGGCTACAGACACACTCTCAGAATATTTATTGCTTTTCCACTACAATAATGGTTTTGCAAATGTGCCTCTATGTCACATTTATATGTACATGGCCTCTCTTTTTTAATTATGATTTCACTGACCTTCACCTGGATTATTGATTCTAGTAAATCTTTTATTTTAAATTTTATGGTTCCTTGTTGTCTATTTAGGGTCTGGCATTTAGAGCACTCCTGTCTGTATAATAAATAATCTACTGCCCATTCCCTCAAATACAGTTTAACTTAGTTAATGTTTAATGAGAAACTAAAGTAAAGTTAAAGCTATCCATGTGAACACCATTAAGCCATATAGAGGGGTGGATTCTTAACTTGGCACTGGATGGAGGTGAGTTGTCAGCTTCATTCCCCAGCTGCCTCACCCCAGTACCCATTGAAAATGAGGTTCAGTGGACCATAACAGTCAGTGTGGACACCACAGAGAACAGAAAACCTCCTTTTTCTCTTCCAGGAATCATACAGTTATTCCTCAGTCATTCAGCCTCTAACCCAGTCATTATATTAACTATTATATCCCATTTCCCTTCCTGAAAAATGTAATATATATATATATATATATATATATATATATATATTGTTCTTTCTTTTTTTATTTCCAAACACAGTGGCAACCCTAATTAGCCCTTATGGCCATCCCTGCATTGGTACATTTTGGTATTAACCTGTTCATTGCTTGCATGACAAGATATCTTGGAATATTCATGACCCATCCTATGCTAGCTAGGCATTTTGAAATGTAACAATTCATTACTTTCCCACAACTCTCACGACACCATAAGAGCCATATGATTTTAGTGTAGCACAATGGCAAGTACTACCAGTTCAGGTAATGAAGAATAATACAATTTTTCAAGACCTGCACTAATTGTGAAACAATATTTGCTCATCAGACAAATTCCTTTGTATATTCTTTGTCCTGAAATGTGTTAATGGATGCTCTCAGAAGAGATATAAAAAGTGTCACTGTGATCTTTATGTGTTCCATTTCCGTGCATCATGTGAGTGTGTAACTGAAACTGTGATACTGTGAGAACAAAACTGTGTAGAATATCTTGTTTATATTTTTGCTCAGAATATGGTATTTAACACAGCTCCTTGGCCACCAGGAAATGGATTAAATTATGCAAAAATTACAACCCCAGAAACTATGTTGTTTCAAACATTAATGATGACAAGACAAGGATAATGGACCATTTGTTTCAGCATGAAACACACTTAAAAAGTTAGGGCTACTATGTGTGGAACATCCTTTCACCCTTTTTTTCTTTTTTACGTTTTCCGAAAGTTAATTTATCCTTTCACACCTCATGTGATGTATTTATTATTTAGGCATCAACAGGCCCTGTGTTTCTGATGGAGAATGGCTTCATATTATGTACCCTGCCTCTACTTGTGGACCATGTGGTTTTTTAACTTAGTTATTTTAATTACTTTGCTGCATAATTTTATACAGATACATTACAGGGTAAATTACAGTGGCCTGTCAAAACTGTGAGAAATTTTTATTCAATTATGTTATCTTTTAAGTGTCAGGTTCTATGTAAGACAGCAATATGTTGTTATAACATGCATATTGACATATGTTTCTTTCTTATGTGTTGAACTGAACTTCGTTCTGGGGGTAGGGGTTAGAGGCATGCTGTTTTATGGGCTCAGACATGTAAGCTGATGTGTCACTGTAGTTATTTGGTCCTAAACATAAGAGAAATCAAAACTTGGTTTTATTGTCCATATGCTGTGGTTGAGTTATTATGTAGCTATGCGCAGTAAGAACTTTGGTTTCCATCTTAGAAAAGTCTGTAAGATGTGGTGTCTGCAAATGTGTATGTGTAATTAATTGTAGTTATCACAGATTTGTAAGCGAAGCTTTCAATGTGCATATTGTTATTGTTATTATTATTATTATTATTTTATTTTATTTGTGTGTGTGTGTGTGTGTGTTTGCGTGTGTTTGCATGTGTGTGTGTGTGTGTGTTTGCGCATGCATGTGTGTGTGTGTGTGTGTGT
>JGI20166J26741_10208892_pt1 | contig 16892 bp, 11 predicted proteins | sample TergutCu122P5_FD_26741 | JGI IMG/M metagenome (IMG submission 26741)
CTCCCTTTTTAAAAAATGAGTCCCACAATCCTGTTAGATTTAGGTCACTTCTGAAAAAATTCCTATTGAACACAACACTTTATTCGTTGGATGAGTTCTACAGTATTTGTAAACCAGGGAAACCTTAAATTAATACCCTATACAAAAGTAAGTCTTAATTGCACACTTCTGAACAATCACTCTCAGACTCATTATACTATGTTTGTGTAATAAAGTTTAAAACCACTAGATAAACTGTAATGTAATCCGATGTTATTTTTATTCCTAGAATCTAGTAATATTTTGTAACTATTTAATGTACCTTGACTACTTCCACATCCAGTGGGTCTTCAACCTTGTAATGGATCTATGGAAGGTGAAATATATATTAAATATTAAGTGAGACAGAGAGAGAGAGAGAGAAAAAAAACCTGGTGCCACACAAGCAGACAACAAGAAGCTGCTATCTTCACAGTTCCTTGTCAGAAATCCTGACATAATACAGTCAACAAAATTTCATAAACTACATTTAAGTCACTAAATCCACACTGTACATTATGCAAACCTTTCACCAAGCTTCAACTAATGATGTTTTTATGGCCAACAGGTACGTTACAATACACTGACTCACTTCAAGCATCTCAGACCACCCAACTTTGTGCTTCCAAATATTCCACCAACACATGACTTCTCTTTCACATACAGCACTAGCAACATTTCAATGGAACTATTCAGATGACAAAGCTACAACACACGTCATTTCGGTAACAGTCTGTACTACTGTGTTTCCTTTACTTCTACAGACGTTTAAGATGTAATTATTTAAATACAAGTTGTTATGTCGGACTAGAACAGTCTTGACAAAAGAATTTTGAAATGTGAAATTATGAAACATGACAAAGATTTCCAGTTTACAGCAGCAACCAAATTACATACACATATATACACATATTACGGTTGAAAACCTTGCTATTAAAAACACACTGGAAGGTACGACTATATTTTACGATATTCAAAAGTGTGTCATTCACTTAACAGATCACCTCAAAACCAACAATGTCTCCCGATCAAACGAAATGTCTTATAATGGGTGCGGCTGCAATTTTTATTTCTTACCTTGTCCGTTGGTATGTTTCTGGAACTCATGGTTATCAAACAGAAGATATTTACACTATAAGGGCAGAAATGGATGGCGAATTATCCAAGAAAATTATTCTTTTGTAGCATCACACCAATGGTGACAGCACACAGAACTGAGCAATGATAAACATTATACACTAAAAATTAATGTTACGCCATTGTGACGTACACTTCAACGATACATCGCATAGTAGAACTCATCTTGTTACCTATCCATAGCGTTCACGTAATTAAAAGTGGCATTTTTCGTAAAGACAGAGCAACATTCACGTAACGAACATAAGATACAACCACTGACAACCAGCAAGCAAAATGGCGAAACTTTCCGTATCCTATTGTTCCTGTGTTGCATTTTGGGTAATATGTTTGTGCCTTCTAAATTAAGTACTGAATGTTTCAAATGTGCATGGTCAATATAACAACCGATAATATTCTATGGTATATTCTGCGAGGTAATTTCGATTTCACAGCTGCTCTATCAAGCACACAGGGAATCGACACTGGACAACGCTGGAATTTTCTCTACATGTAAGATACGTGCGTCACCGTCATGACGCCACCCATGCTGGTAGGAGTGCACAGTAATGATAGTTGTATGCTCAGATTACCGGTTGTGTATGTCTTTCATGAAGTTGTGATTATTTCCCATGATGAAGAAAAAGAAAACTTTTCAACACACAATTTTTCCTTACCACCATCTTACTGCAAAGAAAATTATGACGTTTAAGGTGAAATGAGGGTATGTGTACCTGCCAGATTTGAGGCTTCCGCCGCGAGGCAGGTGGGAACCGCGTTCGTCGGGGTTAAGCAGCGAGTAGTGTCTAGCCCTGTGGATTAAATCAGAGTGGGATGTAACTCTACGTTAGTGGTTCCCGACGTTTTCAAGGAATGCGGCGCATTCATGATTTATGATCGTAATGACTTTGAACCCTTAAAGTGGAGGAGACATTTAATCCAACATCAGGAACCAAGTGAAATAAATTGAATTGAATTGTACCAAGCGATGTACCGTCACATTCCTGAACACCAGTTTGCTCAGTTACAACGCTGTGGAAACTTAGGCGCACAGTAAAACTTTTACTCAAGTCATCACCAAGAATGTTCCGGAGCACCATCGATGTAGTCTTGAAACATACATTTTATCTAATGAATCCAAAATGTGCTTACCAAACATCCTTCAGAATTTTATATTAATTCCGTGCATTATTGATAACTAATTAATGACTCTGAACCAACAAAATGCACAACCTTGTTCCTTCGGTATTTATATTACAATATCACACAGCATATTCCTACATGTTTTGGTCCCTTTATATTCATTCCGCGCATTATCAATAACCAATTAATGACACTGAACCAACAAAATGAACAAACTTGTTCCTTAGGTATTTATATTACAATATCACAACACACAGCCTATTCCTATATGTTTTGGTCCATGTGGGCACCTCAGGGAATCAAACCAAATACAACATAAAACCAAATTAGTCACTTTTGTACACAGTGGATGTGGTGTAAGAGACTCAAATGGTTAAGATGTAGATGTTTCTTTGTAGAGTAGTTGTACAGATGCAAAGGATCTTGATATACATTATTTTGGAAGCAGCCAACATACTTAACAAAAGTCCATGCATTGTATGTAACAATACATTGCATGTCATGCTGTACATCTGGAATCTAAATTCTTGAACTTGTTTCAGCTATAGAGCTCCTAACAGTTCTGCAATATAGCATGCCACTGCCTGTGTCATACTACGAATGATATATATATATCTTTAACGGTTCTGGTTAGGTTCCCTGGCTTTAAAAAAAAAAAACTTCATTACTTTTGTTGAAAGAAGGGTGAACCAGTACTTGCTTGTAGATTTATATCACTTGTAGGATGACAGAGTGTAGGCACCCTGCCTCTGGTTTCAGGGGAACATACTTGGCATGAACAGGAATACCTATTCAGTTAATAATATGCCAGCCAAAACAAAGTTTAATTTAATTATACAACACTAAATACTTTTGAAGAATGTCTTGGTTGCTTTGATAATGAAATCACACTATGCAATGCCACAACAATATTATCAGTGGTTGTAACACTGTTTACGTGTAATATTATTTTGACTTTGTGTTAATGTATAAAGCTTAACACTTGTGGTGTCACTAATCATCAAGTAACACTTTGATGATTCACTTACGAATGTGGTTATACTGATCACAGTCACAATATATCATGTAAATAGCGGTTCAATACACTGAGAAATATAATTACACTTGATTTGTGTTTGACCGGGCATCATCAATGTAGGTAAAGTAATATAGAAAAACCAACTAGATGCAACAGTAACAATTTAATGAACTCCAAGATCAGCTTAACATGTTTTGGGCAATCTTTTTCCCATCTTCAGGAGCGTAAGACTGAGATTTTTACAGCATATGGTATAGTGTCCTGTTGTTGTGGTAGGCAGGGGTTCGGAGAGTGGCAGTGTGGCACTACGTGTACATGTAGTGCCACACTGCCGCTCTCCGAACCGTTGCCTACCACAACAGGACACTATACCATATGCTGTAAAAATCTCAGACTTACGCTCCTGAAGATGGGCAACAGATTGCCCGAAACATGTTGAGCTTATCTTGGAGATCAGTAAGTTGCTATTGTTGCATCTAGTTGGTTTTTCTATATTACTTTACCTATAATTACACTTGTTTGTGTCATATAATTATAACTTGTGAAGATGATAGACCCCTGTGGTTAATCACACTTAATGTATAATCGTGGACACAATAACTTCAGGAAACTTAAATGTTGGACCATTGTGGTCTGTAAAAATGTTTGTAACTGTTGCTGGAGCTACCCTGTGTAGACCTCCAGCAAAGTATACTGTGTCCAGCTTCACGCGTGTCTCAATCAAGATTCCTAAAAAGACTGCAACACTGATTTCTTAACAGATCACTAAAAAAACACCGTAACTGATGTGAATGTGGGGATGATAACCCCTGTGGTTCCCTTGAAAAACAATAACTGTTTGTTATGGTGTGAACATCACAGCAATGCATGCTGCCTTTATGACTTGCCCTTTGCCACTGATGGTAGCTTGCCCGCCAACTCACTGTGCACACAAAGAGACATTATGCTACATGAGGCAATCAAGTGATCACACTTCCCGCATGTTACACAAGACCCACGCTACTAGAAGTTTCTCTGAGACAAAGAGAGAATGTTACCAAACCAACTCGTGAGTTTGAGTCATCAGCATGCTCTATGGCTTGTCACGTATGCCGCTGATGCCACACCGTGCGACCAACATAATGCAACCCGACTGTGACAAAATAGCACACAAAACCCACTGCACAAAATTAATAAGCAAAAATTTGTCCTTCGCACAAACAAGTAAGCAGTGGCATGCTATATAACAGAATGGAGCCAGCCAAAGGGCACTAAACCAAAAATGAGAAGATATAAATTAGGAAGTGGTGTGAAGTGTAAGGAGCAATAAAACCAAAAAGGCATATAATGAGGCCTACATATGTAGGTAATTATTACAATGGCCTGACGACAGCTAATTGAAAATCAAGCCAAAACATGTAGCTGCCACACACATAAAAACGGGTACTTTGATCAACAGTAGTTGTGTGTGACAGTCCTGACTATCTAATTGTACACATAAAGCACAACTGAATGTCCCACATTAAGACTGTACCAGACTTCCTGTATTTTGCTGGCCCATACATTGCACTTTATTCAAGAGCATAAAGTAGGTTCTGATGACACTGGAAGGCTTGAAACTGGTGAAGACGGTAGGATTTCAGATTGTGTCACAATGTTAGCACAACACAAATGTCCTTTTATTGTAATAAAAAAAACAGAACTGTGAAGAATACAGATGGTAAATTCAGAAGCAATTAAGTGCTATGCCACAATTTGTGTTGAGGCTTAACCTTGAAATTTCTGTCTGCAAGTTCTGATATAAAGTTCAGGTACACACACAGTCTACTGCAGCATGAACTGGAGGTCTTGTGAACAAATTAACAATAAATGTAAAACAAAGCATTCAAATGAACTGTAACATTTTTTGTAAAAATAAATCTTTAGATCTCAGAACTGACAAAGTGCAGCACAGCACTTCTTCAGTCGAAGCCCTTTACATGTTTAAATGCACAGTGATTTTATAAATAAATATATATAGCCACATTCTGATTTTATTAATACTATCAATAATATATATTTAATGTGTATTTATTATTTGGTTCTATTTATGACATAAACAATACAGAATGTCAGTCATACGCCCTATAGTGCTTGAAGCTCGTAAAGCACCAAAATATCTTTGATATCACAGGAATAATATGTAGCTCAGGGTCATAAAAACAGCTGGAGACTAAAACTTTGATGCCTGAACACAGTTTTGTAAAATATGGCCAGTATCACAAAGATGATTTAAATGGGTTAACAATAAATTGTTTTGTTGTTGGGTGAGTGATTCTGAAAGTTCTGAAGGATCATAGTGCCTCAAATTTTACAGTAAAGCATTCTTCTTGGACTGCTTGATCCTTGAAGATGGAGGCACTACAGTCCTTTGAAACATAAAAAAATCATGCATGCAGCAACACAGATTACCTGAATCCTCAGCAACATTGCTGTGGGAACCTCCAATCTCAAATTTAATGAAGTTCCATATAGTTATGACACACAAAAACTCATGCATAACTCAACATTCCACACAAACCTTACTCAACAGACCACTGCATGCAAAAGCATAATTTAACTGAAACCATACTGCTATATTCTTACCCTTACTATACATTTCTTAAATATGACTGTTCCTTCAGCTATGTTAAGTAACGAAATTACTAGTGTAAAGTCAAATAATATATTTCATCAGTACAGTTAATATAAATATTTGTTAGAATAAATATTTTAACTTGGCACTTAAGATAACAGATTGGTCACATTTTGCCTAGGAACTCACTTCTAAAACATGTTATTGAATGAAAGATAGGAGTGACAGGAAGACAAGGAAGAAGAGGTATACAGCTAGATGATCCTGGAAATTCAAAGCAGAAGTGCCAGCTCGCACTGTGTGGAGAACTTGCTATGGCCCTGTCATAAGCAGACTATGGAATGAAGGAAATTTAAAGATATCTCAATAAATATTTTACCGTACAACACTTAGAGATATCTGCCAACTCCATGGCCCTCTACGGTGGGCTCTCACTGACATGCCACATTTATATCTAAATCAGAAAAACATTACATAAGAAATCTTTCATTTAAAAAAAACTTAAGCATTTCTCACAATATCAAGACTATTAGGGAGTGAATGCTTATTTACCAATACAATCACAATAAAAATTTTGAACATTAAATGTTACACAAAATCACTTACTTTTAGGTCATAAAGAAATGATCAGACACACCCCAAATGCTTTGTTGCTCAACCCAATGCCACTGTGAATATACAAAACTAATGATGACAAACATTATTTTTTCACAATAGTTCCACTGGAAAATGGTAATAGCAACAGAATTCACATAATCAACTCTACACAACAGAATTAGGTCCTTGATATTAATTATCTAAAAACGAATGTGTGTATTGTCACTATTTCTGCAATGTTGTCTTCAGGTTTGTCATATTGCACAGCTACACACTCGGAACCTACTCTATTACAATTTACTACAATGCTGTCAGAGACACATTATAAGCTACCAAATATTTTATTCAACATGCACATTATCTTGCCCTTCACTGTGACAGGCCATCAGCTGCAACAAACTTCAACTCATTTTCTTTGACAATACAACAGAAACTGAAACTGTGAATCAATAAGTGATATGTGGAACCAAAACAGTAGCACTGCCGGTCAACATAGAACTTATTACTGGTATGTCTTAAATGTTCAACTTTCAACAGTGGAATGTACAGAGGATATGAAATGTCCTACTGTGAAATCTCAAGAACATTTCTGCAAGAAAGCAATTTTCCCCCTGAAGTTCAAAGAAAATGTAAATAGGTGAAAAATGTACATAAACAAGAGTACTGAAACCTCCATTTTATAAATTCCTTCCTCTAAATGTTCAACTGTGTAGTGTAAAGTTACAAAGTCACACTTATGGGCAACTGTTGACTACAGTAGTCATGCATTTGTAAATTTTTTTTTGCTAATTGATGATAACATTTTTACATTAAAAAAGTACCCTACACTGTATATGATGATTATCAGATTAGCACAGTATTCCCTCATAACCTATGTTTAATTAACTCTTAACCACATTTACTAAATGTTACAGAACTGTTGTGTGAAATCAATACACCATTCTAATATGCCACAGAAAGCATCCTAAAATAATAATATTGTTCCCCCTAAAGAAAAGTTAAGGATAATATTCAGTAAATTTCTGTGACGTGAAACTCTAAATGCAATGCAGTCTTGAAGTTCGGAACTTTAACCTCTCATGACTGTTTCCAATAAATATGGATGAGATCACATAACTTGTGAGTTGGCTTTCCCCATTATCCTGCAACAACAGTCTTAGCTCAGTCAAGCTCCATTGTTCATTACACAGCTTTTTGTGCTCCACAGCTCTGGTGTGTAAGTACTGTACTGTATTATTAAAATAAGTTTTTATACCTTTTATGCTCTTTGAGGTTACTTTATATTTTTATTCCCGCTATTTCAGAAATTCTTGGAAACAAACAAGCATATTACACTGAAAATGGATTTTAATGGTCTTGATGGTATCATCAGTTCCAATTAATCATGTACACTGAGATTCTACTGTACATGATCTAAACGTTTAAATTCTGTAGAAGGCCTAACTACAAAGGTTCCACTACCCAAATGACACATATCTTATACCAACTCAAATCCAAATGATCTTCTGTGGATATATTTTCAACATTAGAGTATCACATTACAAGAACGCTAATTACAGTTCTCACAAACCCAATGGAAATGTAGCCTATTAGGATATTTTAAACACACTGAAATATGAACTACTAATGGCAGAGTTTTCCAGTTATCACTGTGTTTTAATCTTAATCAATAAGTAACCTCCGTTTTTACTGTCAAAGCCTTCTTCTGTTACGCTAATGCATGTATGTGCATACAGAAATACTAAACAGCCCACTCATCACATCTGAAGAGTAACCTGACTTATGAAACAACTACTGCAGAACATTTTGTGGTGCAGGTTCTGACAACACTTTAATTTCATCCCTCTGTCTCATGATACAGTTATGAGGGCCACCCTCTAGCACAACAGAACCACTGTCTGACCCAGATGATTCTGACAAAGCCACATCATCCCACTCCTCTCCTTCATGTTCTGAATCTTCCACAACTGGTTCCACATGGTCCAAATGAAGAAACAATGAGATGTGATTACCTAATGATATTCCTTCTCTGCCAACACAAAAATTTTACAAAAACTTTATCAAAAAATCACTTAGCGCTGGTTAATGACTGCTATTAACCATAAAAGTTATTACGCATAACAGTGACCAGTTAACCCACGAGCATTCAAGTCCTGAGAAACAAGATGCTGCATTACTGGGCGAGCTGTTCCTTATGTTTTGAACAAATGCAGTGCCTTCCAAGCATCAGGTCAAGCAACCATTCTTCTTGAACAGCTTGACCTCACTGATAAAGGCACTACAGTCCTTCAAAGGGCTGGCAACTGCTCACCAATAACACAACACCACATCCCAGAAGGCTTCAATCATAAGCAATATTGCTGTCAGAACCTTAAATCTTACACAGCCATGGTCTCTTTACAATTAATGACTTCTGAACTTTGTCCACCACATGACATTCCAAACAAAACACAATGTTTCAGAAAATGGATCAGTATACAGTTGTTGAGATAGATCGATAAGAAAGGGGTATTAATCAGTTCTTTGTAACAGACCCTACTGAAAAGGTGCCACCCATGATGGCTAAGAGATGTGGATTCCAGAATATTAATGCTGTACAAAATACAAAGTCCAAACTCCAGTAATCCTAACCATAACTGAGTCCTGTCACAAGCCATTCAGAATGAAAACTAATTCCACGCAAATATCTAAATACCACTCACCTGTATTCCACTGGTTTTGTCGTAACAGGTGTTGAGTTGCCTGATATAAGCACAAAGCTGAGGCCTTGTGTTCCCATTGCTTGGACTCCAACAATGTTACTAAGCGACAAAACCCGTGTGTTTGATTCTGGTACTCGGCAGCACAGCCGGTCATACCAATTGCTCCTAGTTAAGGTCACCTGGTCCTGATATCGATCCAACACACAGTCCTTACAAAGAATTACATCACTTAGTAAATGATGAGGATTTTTTTGAATAGAAGCTGAACATCACGCAATACAATGGAGAACAAAACAATTTCACTTGTAAGCAGTGATGTGTCAATGGAGCAACTTAGGGTGAAGTTCTATTGCCAGATAATAAAGCAAGGCATCAAATAAACTTTAAAAATATACGCAGCATTTTACATTTTTCAATAGAGAACACAGCCCCATTTTAATTAATTATTTAATTACACAGATTTCAGTCAACACAACAATAAATAACAATTATGTTTACAGTTTATAGCGACATGCTTTGACTCGCCGAGTCATCTTCAGGCTATGATTAGAACTATATTTGTTTACAAGGTCACTCTGCCCATTCTGGGATCCCAGAGGCTTACATGTTTTTTACATAGATGTTATCTACTGTATTACAATTGAAGGTTGTAACAAATGTAATTGTTAAAGTATTGTAACTAATTACTCCAGATTTATTTATTGGTAGTATGGATAGGGGTTTTGGTTTTGGTGTACTATGTGCGCCGGCTCGACTAGTATGTATTGGGCCGCTGCACATTTTTTGTTTGCACTGCGTGTGGAGTACAATGTATGTACATATAGACCGGTTCACATTTTTGATAATATGTCATTGGGCCTGCAATTGGATAAGTTCACAAGTTGTTAATGTGCTTGTAGTTGGTCCTGTGCAGTTGTTTCCTTTTCTGTGGTTTTCAGGTGGGTGTGTATTTTCCTCTTGTTGGTTGCTCACCTGACCTCGCTCCTTATGACTTTTCTTTGTACCCACAGATGAAGCATGATTTGAAAGGGAGGCATTTTCCTGATGTTGCAGAGGTTCAGCAAGAATCACTGGTGGCCATTGACAGCATTTCCATTGAAGATTTTAGACAATGTTTCCAGCAACGAGAGCAGTGCTAGGATCTCTCCACCCAGTCAAAGAGGAAGTACTGTGAAGGGTACTGAAGTTTCAACCTTGTACAAATATTTTAAATAAATTTTTTGGGCCCCCCCCCCCAGAACACACAGCCAGCCTGGACACTCTGGTGATGACAGAAGTCTCTTTCCCCTGCCAGGAATTGAACCACAATTCCTCAGTTGTCCAGCCCACAGCCCAGCCACTAAACAGATTCACTATTTGGGCTCAGATTCAATGTTACGTTAAAAAACATAAATAAATTTTAAGTCCACAATTAAGTAAAGTTGATATCCCTCTGCTTGTCATGATGGCATATAGTGGGAACAGAGGTATAGCTCCACTCATTCTTGATCTCAGCACCAAATGGGGAGATGTGGTGAGCTTGATGCCTCAACCCTTTACAGCCTCAGACAGAGCTCCAAGTACCCAGGTCCCTAACTTGCTAAGCAGCAGAAATAAAAATTAGACAGCCTGTACAGACATAACAATACTGTCAGCTTGTTGTACCCCAAAGGCGATGGTGGGTTGGGAACGTAGAATGTGGAACGCGTTGACTGAGAGGGAAGCCTTGAGTGCGTTGGAACACCTAAGAATTGAAATTCAAGTCCACAGCAACTCACGATGATGAGTAAATAGCTTCTTGATTTATTAGCTGAAGATGTGATGTTACAGCTGGATCGGAATAGATACTTGTAAAATATAAATTGTTGATAGAGAAATGTCGACGTTCAGAAGCGAAGGTTCCAGTAGCAAAGTGGCAGAGTTTCTGGTAGCAACTGATGTAGACCGAATCCCCCCACACATGTCTCGTCAAGCCTTTTTATAAGACAAATTAGGGTGTTGGTTTCCACATGATAGTGCATTGAACTGGAAGCTTCTAAGCACTAAAATCATGAAACAATCATGTGCTATACAGAGATCAGGGTACAATTTTGAGTCTACTGGGTACGACAATTGCGTCAGCCAAGCTGGACTTTTGGGTGACACGTGTCCTGGTTGCTTTATGACATTATATGTGACATTGATGATCCAGACTTCCTGTCGAGTCGACATTTCTTTGTTAGGCGACAAGTATTCTATAATTTGGAACCTGCTGCCTTACTGCTACTGAATACAAATATATACCTTCTAATGAAATACTATCCCACCTGATAGTTGTAAGACGGTAGCATATGACAAGCTGCGATAAACCAAAGACCAGGAAAATATACAGCAGGAGAATGTCATTAACATATTGGCTGATGGATGTAAAAATCTGCACATGAAATGCAAAATCAACTCACCTCCCAGTCATCCATACAAAGCAATCCCAAAATAAGGCACACAAATATAGACAATGTTTTTGTTATCATGGAATCTGTAAGAGAAAACCAGGGCGTATTAACTATCTGTGTGCAAGAAATATAAATAGAAAATCTTTCAGAGCTGAATTTAAAATCATGAGTAAAGGATACATCAGAACTACTTGTGTAATTATTTTAAGAGTTTAATGAGAATAAAGCCACCATCATTTCAAAACATAAAATTTTCCAATACTGCAGCACATTTTTATCACTGACAAACATGAATGAAAGTCATGCATACAGCAAATTTTGCTATGGGGACAGTGGTTCAATCAAGTAGAAAGGATGCCTTGGTCATAAAAGGTAAAAGAAATGCCACTGCAATGATGAGTGCAGTCATTTATGCCACTGCAGCATAATTTTTCAGCATTTTTTTGAGAACATTTATGCATTTTTCCATTTTGGCATGAGTTCAGAAATTTTGTCATGGTAGAAATGAGGCTCTTGCATTTGAAACCATTCACAAAACACCACTGCCACTTTGTCATTATTGTTGACTAGGCAATCACCCAAGCATTGCTTCTGTGTTGATTCCACTCTAATGAGGAGATGAAAATATCTTTTTGTGAAATGTTACAAATGCATCAGTATGTTTAAGGATTATGCTTAAATAATGATACTAATTGAAACAAAGCAGCTACATTTAATGTAACAACAACTTCACACTGAACTTCCATGTCCTACAGAACAGCACTTACTGAATGTTCTACTAATTAAACAAATATCTGTTGGAAATCTGCTAATAAAAATATAACCCATCTCTGTTACTAAATCAATTCTAACAGTTTTTCAGTTGTGTCAACACAATTCAAAACAGTGTGATATATTTCATTCCTTGGAAAATAAGACAATTTAAATAAATACACTGACTCTTCATGTGGGAACCATTAATGCATTTTAATACACGTGTGTGTGTGTGTGTAATGTAAAGACATTTCCACTTGTCTGCTTTCTTAACAATAACAAGACAGGCAATGTACATGTAACATAACATTGAGACATGTTCGTGCAACCATTGTTGCTGTGGAAAAGCAATAAGTATTACATATGCTGAGTGTGTGTTTGTAGCCTTAGTTATCCAGCATGCAATGTGCAAGCACCATACTGTCATCTGTGAGCTGTCCAGCTCTACCACATCCTTCCACATTATCTCACAAATGGCACCATTTTCAAAAACAAGTTACTGCACATACAATATGCTTCAGTTTGCTCTAAAACTTTTGTTTTAGACATTTCTCATTCTAAGAAAAATTGAGCGAGATATGATCAAAAATGTACACAGGTCTTCATGTGACGTACCTGTTATTCTTCTCAGACTTCAATGAAACTTTCTTGACAGACTTTCGAAAAACACTCAAATATCAAACTTCATGAAAATCCGTCCAGTAGGAGGCAAGTTGTTCCATGCAGACGGACGGACAGACAGACATGAAGACGCTAACAGTCACTTTTTGTAACTTTTGCAAATGCACCTAAAAATTAGGTGAATGAATGCAGTAGGCTGTATATACCTCCTTTCAACTACTGGGCTTTATGTGTATCCTCTTGCAAGAAGTGAATCAGATGACCCATTTCCATTAAATTTAGTATGCATGTTGCAAAACTGCTATCACAGCCTTTTAAATTTCCTTTGATTAGTATTAACAATATGCTGAATAGATAAAGTTGCATTAATTTGATTTATGATAGCAACAAGTGCTGGGCTCTTGTAAACACAGCACTGAACCTTCATGTTCTATAGAATGTGGGGAAGTTCTTGACTGGACGAGGAACTATTAGCTTCCCAAGAACTCTGCCGCATGGAGTTATTCAATCAATCAATCAATTTGTCAGTCACTAAGTCAGTGATCTGGGTACACAAATTTGTCAGACAAATGCAAAACTAAACACCACCACTTAAAACACTGGTGACCAGAAATGATGTTCTAACTGACTCCACCAGGGTACCCTATTTATAAGTATGTTCAGCCTGAAAATGCATTGTTCCTTCCACTAACACTCGAAACAGAGGACAATAGGAAGACAGATCATATACCGTACACATCTACAGAACTCATATTCAAAGCCTCTCTACTACATTGTTCTAAAGAGCACCAACAAATGGCACCAATGATCTAGAAAAACTCGCAAGTAAAAGTCTCAATAAGCACAGCCGATCAATCAGGGATGGCTCTCAAACTACACCAATTATGTACCCCACTGACAGTGTACAAATAATGGACTCTAAATGGTATACTGAATTAGGTACGGAAAAATATGCAACCATTTTATTATCTTAATGTGGTGCTCCATTAACATACAACTCCAGTTCTTCACCTACCACTGTTACCACACACGTTTTACCCATATGCTTGCAACAGTACTACAGTGGAGCACAACCAACTGCACATCTGCTGCTAAGGTAAGCCTCAATGATATTACGTGAGTTCCATAGCAGTTAAAAAGCACCAATATGTGATTAGGCAGGCATACACCCTTGGTGATTAGTTGAGATAAGCTGAACACATACATTGTGTAGTAAGACAGGCAATAGCATCAATGTTGTTGTGCCTTCTGGCACAAATTGTGCACCAAAACCACACCAAAGTGGAATGTGAAGGACACTGACATTATATGGGTGTGTACGAAAATCACACAATGCAACAGAACATTCACGATGGTTACACAAATTAAAATTGAACACAGCAATAGCTTTGAAAAACTAATAAAATAACTTGAGTAACATGGTCCAGTGGTAATTCTTCCGAATTTCAAAGTGAAAATCAAGAGTACAAAAAACACTTACTGACAACAGCTTGGAAAAACAGACAGAAGAAAGAGGAACAGGAGGAGCAGAGAGTAGAAACCAAATTTGACAGGGTTCATTAAACCTGAGCTTTTGTTTGTGAATTCATATCTATGAAGGATTTATGGTCAAATCTGGTGTCAGATTTACAAGATACCCAGTTTCAATTATAGCACTGTTTTATTTTTGCCGGTACTGCCATACTGATTTGAGTGTTGGGTCTTACTGTACCTCATGACTTGTTTAAGGCCTATGAGGGTGGAAGTAACACAAGAATGGAGAAAACCGTATAATGAAGAGCTTCATAATTCGTACCACTCAGCAAATATTACTCTGGTGATCAAATCAAGGAGGATGAGATGGGTAGGGCCACATGGCAGAAAAGAGAAATGTATACAGGGTATTGCTGGAGAAAGCTCAGAGACCACAAGGAAGAGTTATGTATTGATGGGAGGATATCAGACTGAATCTTAAAGATGTAAAATGGGACAGTGCTGACTGGGTTCATGTGGCTCAGGATAAGTGTAGGTGGCATGCTCTTGTAAACACAGTAATATATTTTCAGGTTGCACAAACTGGGAAATGTCTTGACAAGCCGAGGAACTATACCCTCCTCAAGAAGGACACCCTGGAGTTAGTTTAGATGTTCTGTGAAAGCATCCACTATGCATGGCAGCAATGCACAGATTTCCAGAAATCTAGTAGCCACCTCAAAGTTCTAGGCACCAGAAAGGCTACATGAAGCACCCAAAAATACATGGTGCCACCATACAAAACTAAAGTCACCACAGAGACCAGGCAGGCACCCTGAGCCGTTTGTGTCACGTCCGGCTCATAGATGTTGCTAGGTGGAAGCTTGGCTTGTAGAAGCTTTGAGACTTTCCTTTTACCTCATTCCTTATAAGGCTGTCATTGGCTGATTGGCTGGTGTGCGAGTAGAGGGGGTTGGGGGTGGTTGCCATACGAGGTTTCATGTTTAAGTGCTATATTTGTATCGAGGACTTGAGTTTGTGTTTTCAAGAGACAACTTCAAGGGCTTGGTCCACCACCCGAGGGGGGGGGGGAGTTCTGCAGCCCATGTAACCTTCGCCGTGGCGAGGCAAGGGCTGAGCCATGTGGTAAGCCAAATTCTGTTTCGAGTCTGGTGTTCCAAATTCGAGGTTTCGGTTGTGGGGTGGCACACCCGGCATTTGCCTGGCAGGGGGATTTTATTGGGCGTCGGTAAGTAGACGCTGGAAGGTTAAGTGTATCGTGGAGTTGGCAGCCTCCCGTATTGTCTTAGTTAATTTTTGTTATTCATTGTACAAGTCGAGAGTTCAGGTTCTGTTTGTAAGCCAGCTCTGTAAAATGTACTGATTGTATGTTTTGTATATGTTACGTTGTAGCGGAGGAGAGTAAGCTGTATCGTGTTGATGTGAAACTAGTACTGTGCATCACGAGCTTACGAGAAATCTTGACTGTAAGTTATTGATCGGCTGCGAGCACAGTAGTGTTGGTTTATGTATAGCTATCTTTGTTGTTTACTTTCTCTTGTTGCATATTTAGTTCCATAGAATAAATAAACTTGTGTCATTTTGTTACAATCAGTGGCTAATACTGTGGCACGTACGCTCATCCCTTCCCACAAGAGTCCTGTGGTTTGGGGCCCGACTACCCAAACAGCTGATGACAATTTAGTAGTGCGAGCCCCTGGTCTTCCCATCAAGTGCTATTCTCCTTTTTGGGGTTGCGACCCCTTGGGCTTAACCGTGATGTATGGGATGCTCTGATGATCATGTCTACACACATCCCCTTGCACCATCAACACTTGCCACTAGCAATCTGGTAACTGCAAAGACTGATCTCCAATAAGCCTTACTGGTGTTTCTTAGAAGCTTTACAGCTAGCAACATCGCACACAAGATATGGCTACATTGGTGATGACCACATGTGCTTTGCTGTTTTAGTAATGATGAAAGAGAAAGAGAATGGGAAGATGTGGATTGGATTAATGTGGTTCAGAATTAAATCAGCTGGTGGGTAATAAACTTTCACACTCCATCAAAAGTGAGGAATTTCTTGGCTGAGTGAAGAAGCACTCTGCTCTATTCAGTCAGCCAGTTAGTTACCTTCAGTACAAACCATGCCAAAAAAGAATCAGCCATCACCTACACTGTATGAATTTTAATTTTGATTGTCATTAGGATAAACAGCTAATAACACTGGACAACAAAATTTAATTTTTTCTGGCACATGAGGGAAAATATCTAATCCTAATAGAACTTTTAACGCTGAATTCAAATATGTTAGTTTTTCTACACCACCCACAGTTTTTTTGTGAGAGCCAAGTTAAGTGTGAAGGAAATGTGTATATTTACATACTACATACATTATTCACCTTACCTAAAATGTGAGGGTTGTTGATTTCCTTCTGTGCTTGGCATCTGGAACATCCCTCTTC
>JGI20166J26741_10212226_pt1 | contig 16883 bp, 11 predicted proteins | sample TergutCu122P5_FD_26741 | JGI IMG/M metagenome (IMG submission 26741)
TTTGGATATAGGTGTTTTGGGTTATATCGGTATAGTTTAACATAAGGAACACTCTCCCGAAGTATTTCACATTCCTCCTGGGACACCCTGTATAAGCAGCTCATCCGCCCCTTGATGAATTATGCATGCCCTGCATGGAGGTCTGCTGCCCACACCCATGTCCAGAGGCTACAGGTAATCCAAGTGTTTTCACCTTGCTACTGGTGCCCCCTGTTACGTAAGTAACAGGCAGAAACACGAGGATCTGGGTGTTCCGCTATTTGCCGACCACATCAGAGTCCTGACTGCGAGCTTTGACTCAAAGTTAGCTGACATGGGGAACCCCCTAGTATGGCAGCTCGGCAGATACTCAAGCTGGCCAAGGGTTGACCCCGTCACCTGACGCGAAAGCCAAGGGCGGCAGCGGCCAGCAGGCAAGTCGAAGCCATCGCCCACGATAGCCAAGTCGACTAAACAAATCGTGTTCGGCGCTGATCAGCCAAGCACCTTTCGCTTACCCTGACTGAGGTTTTTCCGCGATTTTTCCTCAGTTGTAAGGCAAATGCCAGGGTATACAATGCAAAGTCAGGGCACAGCCTGCACTCCCCTCCCCCAGGCGCGGCGGTTTCACCTGAGCGCCTGGAAAAAAGTTGCATACCTCCAGTTTGCGACTGAGCCAGTCTGGGCTCAGAACCCAGACAGCCAACCAAGCAAAGTTTATCCCTCCTGTAATTAGTCCAGGGCCACCTAGGTGCTAGTCTTTGGCAAGATCAGTCAAGGCCCTCGGCCTGACTTCAAAATCATTAGTATAAGCATATTCACCTGTTAGAGTTAAGGTGTCCATAGCCCAGCTATGCTGTCAAACGCAGGAAAGGCTAACAGACGGGGACGTCGACTTGTGCTTCGTGCAAGTCTCCACCCCCCAGTTAGCACTTTGGCTTTGGCTTGGCACAGCCAGCATTAATCACTCACAATAGAAGGAGTAAACCTCATTAGACTACACATCAGAAAGGAGTAAATTGTCTCCTCACATCCAGAAGGGAGTAACAACGTTTGACTGCTGGCTGTGCGGGCTAGTGCGGACTGTCAATCTACAGCCCTGCCAAGCATGCTGCTAGCAGCACTCGCCTGCAACTGCACCAGCCACGAGCCATTTCTCTTCACAGTGGCCGTCCAGCTGGTCTCAGCCCCACAACCAAGCGATATATCTCCGCTTGCAGTGGACCGGACAAAGCATTGCGAGCCTCTGCACTACAGAGCAGCCAGCTATCCAGTTCTACACTATGCAACCCCAGCACTATCTCTGCCGGCCTTATCCAGCATGTTCACGGAACCTGCCATGAATCAGCTCAGCCAGCAAGCGCACCAGTGCCAAGCTCCTTCACCACACATTAACCACTTTACAACTTGACAAGACTTTTTAATAAATATTTTTATATATGTATATATGTTGGTACTGTAGTTGTGACTATAAACAACCCTGCAGTATCCCTCATGTGCTTACTAAATGATATGGCTTTGGTATATGAATAATGTGGACATAAAATGGCAGCAGTTTATTGGTTTCTGGAGATGCTGTATATATACTTTCAGTACCACAGTACAAATGAAATGTGTGTGTTGGCTGTGTACAAAAAGAGGAGGGACCACTGTTGGTGGTCATCAGAAATATTGTGCACTGAATAGTTAAAATCTTTTTTGTGTAAGAAATAAATCAAAATGTAAAAAAATTAACTTCCTGACTTAAAAAAACAGTCAGTGATTTCATAGTAAAGAAATGTGTATGTTGGTACTACTAGTTTACAAAAACGAGGTAAAAGTTATTAATTATGTAATGGGGCAGTAGATAATTGCAGCCATCAGAAATATCAGTCACTGAAGGTAAATTTATTGGTACTTTTCAAATACAAAATATGGCAACAAATAAAAACTAATATTATCAGGCTCACATAGATATTACAGCCTGCAGTGGGATGTAAAAAGAAAACATTGTCTCTTATTGGCAGGCGATTATTTTCAGATTTCTGTTTCCAGTTTAGTTAGTTAGCAACAAAACAGTCTGTCTCACTGCACCACTGAGAAAATGAAACAGTTCCAAAAAGAGATGTAAGGAGAGAGGTTTGGCTGTGGAAATGAAGAGGATGGACAGATGAAGAAAAGTGAGAAACATCAGAGTTTTGACTTCTGCTTAGCTTCAGTTGCAAGGAGAGAAAGAAAAGATGTATCATAGATATGGCAGAATCAAGCCATGAGCTTACATGAAGATAATTATAATAAACCTAGTTGCAGCAAAACAAACAGCTCTTACAAATCACCTGTCATGTTAAGCAAAATAGGTACAATGAATGGCAACTCACCCCCCCAAAAGCTCAAGAAAGTGGGAATTTGTAATGGAGCTTGCCATTGATGATGGAATTTAATTCCAGAGTGCACTAAACAAGCAAGTTCATAATTTAAGTTCAGATACAGAGGAAGCTGTAGTGCGTTCTGTGGCTGAAGTATTGGCAAGAATTGCATAGGAGAAATGCCATGGCACAAAAATTTTGGACATTTCTGCCCTTCAGACAACAGTACATGTGAAAGTGCTGGACCACCAGGTGCATCCTAGCTTTTATACCTTTTTCTGCATTTGTTGTTGATTTTCAGCATTTCCTGACACTGGGCACATCTTACAAGAGAAGGCTCTGCAATTAGGTATATGGTACCTTCCCCATTTCTAGCCCTGGTAATGCCACCAGAAAGAACAAAAGAAATGGTGCAATTTCTTTTTAATTAATTACATAGGCTCCTATTTAATGAATACCAGGGGGCCTTTCTGCAGGAGTTAAGATGACAGGAGCATGAATTGTACAAGTATACACTGTACATGTATGTTATGAATCGTGTCTTTTTTTTAATACTAGATGCATTGAGGAGGAGAGTCTGGCCAAAACTCTTGGGACTTGATACAAAGGCAGCAACAGAACTACCAACACAGAAAGAAATTGAATCTCATGCAGAATATCTTCAGGTAGTGCTGGATGTTAACAGATCGCTGAAACGCTTCCCACCAGGTAAAATAGATAATTAAGTGTATTCATATATCATTCCTTTTCTCTCTTCTTAAGCAATTAGTTATGCATGCACTTCTTTCTTAAGGTGCTGACATTGTTTTCTGCTGTATCTTGCTGTACTACAGCAGTAACATATCATTTGCTGCCTTCAGTTGATCATGGCCTACTTCCCTGTTGTATAGCTTGCTAGCCCTGAAGTTCTGTTATTGTAATTATAGTTCTTGTATCTTATTTTGTGAAGAACGTACCACTTAAATACAGACACTGTCTGCATTAAATCTGTCAGGTATAAGCTGAGAGTTTTGCAGCATACTGTGTTTATAAGTGTTAAGCTATAAAACAGTAATTTATGTTTAGTGTTTGAGTATATTAATGATGTATCTCCATACCAGAATTCACATGCTGAGGTCCACAGGTTCATTTGGTATCTCCATTAAACTCAGAGTCAAATAATATGTTTGTTGGGCTGGCATTTTTTTTTTTTTACTTTTTACAAATAAAGGGTTACTACAATGATATTGGCATATTTTTTTTATGGCATCTTGCTATATATCATTTCAGGTATGCGAATTAAATGTCACCAGTATTGCTTTCATCTTAGAGGTTAGCATATTCTGCATGCTGTCTTAATTGTTTGTAGGAAGCTAAGAATTTTGATGATTGGGTGATTTTCTTGGCATTACATTTATTGTTAAATGAGTTGTAAAGTTCAAATGGATACACAGAGCTTTGTGATATGTAGTTCATAACTGTACCTTCCTTCCAGAAGAAAGAAAATGAAACTGAAAGAACTGACACAGAATTTGTAGTTGTGTTTATGCTGTATTGTATTTGGATGATCAAATAAAGAAGAATGAGATGGGCAGGGCATGTTGCATTATGGGGGAGAGGTACGTACAGGGTTTTTTTGGTGGGAAAACCTGAAGGAAAGAGAACACTTGGAAGACATAGGCATAGATGGGAGGATAATATTAAAATGTCTCTTCAAGAAGTGGGATGGCCGGGCATGGGCTGGATTGATCTGGCTGAGGATAGGGACAGGTGGTAGGTCTGTGTGAATGTGGTAATGAACCTTCAGGTGCCATAAAATGTGGGGAATTCCGTGACTGGCTGAGGACTTGTTAGTTTCTCAGGAAGGACTCTGCTGCATGACTTAGGTAGGCAGGTTGGAAGTTAGTTGTGTCACATTTTCACATGCTTTGCTGTAGTGGTCCATTAGTTATTCTGAAAACTAAATGTAGATTTTGTATGGTTATGTTGCTGTTTTACATTCATTGAAAAACTGTAAGAACTTAGGTCCATAGAGAAACTGTCTGATCGTTCATTATATTTGATAACCTGGCACCCCTCCAGTCCTGTTGGTGCTGAATGAAAGGAATTTTGCTATGTTAGTGAAAGCATTTGGAATAAACCCAAGTCCCCTTGAAGACTAATGTTTTATGCTGACTGCTTGGTTCCTGAGGTAGTGGATAAATATTATAAATTTATTTGTGGTATAGGTGTTTCTGTTTCTTTTCTTGCATCATTTGGCTGAAGTTGTCAAGCACTGGCATTTATTTCCAAATTGAAACAGTGTTTTTATCATGGAATTTATGCATTGTTATATTTCGAGTTACAACACTGTGTTCAGATGTTCTCATTATTCTAGGTATTCCATATGAACAGAGAGTGGCGCTGCAAGATCAGTTGACAAGGCTTATTCTCAGGGTTATTATAAAATATCCTCATCTTCGATATTACCAGGTAAACTCTTAAGTAAAAAAGAAATGTCTATGTATGAATATGGAATCAAAGGCATTATTTGGAAAGTGAGAGCACTATAGCATCAGTATACAGTGTAATGTGCAGTTACAACAGAAATGAAACATTTTCTTCATATCATTGTGAAAAAATGTAGATATTTTTTGATTAGGAGATGTTTGTGAGGAGAGAGAATAACATTCAGGTTTATTTCAAGAAATTCCTTTTCATATTTACGTAGGCCGCTCCGAAAGTAATGCCTTCTATTTATTTCCATAGAAACTACAGTGGATACAAAGAACACAATAACACTGTTTGATAGAGCATATTCTTAGCTACAAAACACTATTTTTCAACTTAGTCACCACCATTGGCTGTGCACTTCCGCCAGCGATGAACAAGAGCCTGCATGCCGCGCTCGTAAAAATCTGCACCAGCGGAGGTGGCCCCCTATTTCACAGCTCATATGACTGCATCGTTGCTAGGAAAATGTTGCCCATGCAGTCCGTCTTTCATTGGCCCGAACAGATGGAAGTCGCCATCTCCGGACTATACAGTGGGTGTGGTACAACAGTCCAGTCAAGATTGACAATGTGCTCCATGGTCTTCAAACTGGTATGGGGCCTGGTGTTATCATGTTACAAGAGAAAGGTTTTCTTCTCTGGCCTGACTGTGGAAATTCAAGCCTTCAGCTTAGTCAACATCGCGATGTAGCGGTCAGATTTGATGGTTTGTCCGGGTTCAAGGAAATCCAGAAGGTTCACCCCTTTCCTATCCAAAAAGACAGTGCACATCACTTTACCCGCTGAGGACAGCATCTTGAACTTTTTCTTTGATGGGGAATTTACATGTCGCCACCCCATGGACTGCCGTTTTCACTCCGGCTTGTAGTAGTAACACCATATCTCGTCACCAGTGATGATGCGATCCAGGATACTGTCACCTTCAGCCTCATATTGGTTCAATAGGTCCTGACAAACTTACGAACAGTGTTCTTTATTTTCGTGTGTGAGCATTCATGGGACCTGGCACAAACTTTGCAATATTCCAACATTGCCACCATCGTTTCCAATGCATTGAAGCTGATATTCAGCTCTGTTCACAGTTCCCTAGTCATAATCCACCGATTCGCACAGATGAGCTGATCGAGGTGCTCTTCATTTCGTGGTGTGACAGTTGTGCATGGCCATCTGGAAAATCACTTGTCTTTCATGTTGCTTTCGCCACTGCTGAAACGCGCCACCCACCGCCTCACTGTGGTAACATCCACTGTTTGGTCTCCGTAAACCCCTCAGCAAACATCGATGAATGTCATTGGGTTCAAGTTTTTCTGCATGGAGGAATTCAATTACATGCCTTTGCTTCATATGCACTTCCATGTCAGATGCCATTTTGTCAGAGTGCCCCTCTGCTGTCATCTGTTGCACTGCAACAAAATTTAACAGAATATTGGCAGGAAGGTTCATCCTCTACTGCCATATCACCAACATCTGCCTCTGACGTCGTGGGCCAACATAATGAAATAGGAGTCATTAATTTCAGAGCGACCCTTGATGTTGGTTTATATAATGCTAAAATGTTTAGCTGTATTTGTGATCTCTGCATTTGTGCCAATAAATCAGTGTTGTATACTATTGTCTGTGCTTGTGTTAAGCATGTTTTTGTAGTACAGGTTGTGGCATTGTTGGTTAAATCTGTTTGTCCTTTAAACGTGTTTATTTATAGAATTTTAAATATCCAGTGCGTATTATAAGCTGTATGCCAAGGGTTAGTAATAAAAAGCTGTGCTAGGACACAAATGCGTGTAATGTATCATTTTATTTCACATATTTGTGATTTGACTGACGATTAACACATCAGTGTTGGAAGATTTAAATCAAATCAGATTATTGAATTGGGGGGCAAAGGAATTTGCCTCTGATTTTTAATCAAATTTCATTGAAATTTTGCAGTTACATCTGGTAATATTTGCAGAATATTAGGATATGATTTACATGTACATTGCTTGTACCTTAGCAATTCAGAGCCAGAGTAGCACAGTCAGTATAGTGACTAGGATATGGACTGGGCAGTCCAGCGTTTGAAACCTGCTAAGGGTAAGAGAGTTTTCTCTTCTCCTAAATGTCCATACTGTCTCTGGTATGCACCCATCCTCTTGTTCAGTGGGTACCAGGCCTCTTTTCCAAGGTTAAAGTTGGCAGGATGTAAAGTTAACCATTCACCTGCATTTAGTGCCAAGGTTAAGGATGAGTGGAGTTGTACCTCTGCCCTCCCTTTATGCCATCATGGCATGGACAGGGAAAACTTTACTTTTTACTTTTTCATAGCAATTCACATTGTTGTGGTAGACCTGAAAGCAATGAAACCATGTGCCAACATTACTTTTCTGACACCTGTAAGTAGATTGCACACCTTTGCTTTTGGTTGGCAGGATTTTTCTCAGTCACTCGGTATATCATGTCACTGTATTATTATAGTGATTGTCGTGTTTCCTTACATCATATACGATATATGTTGTAGCATATCAAAAGGGCCTATTATCACCTTGGTTCTGAATGATAACTCCTGATTTTTTCCCTCTACATCTTCTTGGAACATAATCTTCAAATTTATTACTGTACTGGATGAAGTTTGAGATTCTTATGACCGGGACTGTGTAGATTGCATTCTGCAACTTATACTCATAAATCTTATACTCTGGAGATGGAGTTTCATACGAAGGATAATTGTTGTTGATTAAATGTTTGGACATTGTCAGTTTCTTAAAGTTATATGCAGCTAAATTCAGCATAATCTTGATGAACTATTTAAACCATTATAATATAATTACTCTTAAAACATGAGAGTAGAACCATAGTATGTCATAGAGTTTTCTTCAACAAGTTTCAAGTGTCCTAAAATGTCAAAATCCATTTATTTTTTCCATTTAGTCATGCTATATTTTATGTTTATTTGAATGATTGTGTAACCAACACAACATACAGAAGTTATCGCGTCTGTATTTTATTATATTCCAACATGGTCCTGTTAACATGGCCATCTTCTGGAAGATCAATTAAGTCAGAGGTTTCAAGTTTTAAATGTATCTTGTAGTACGAGTAAAATACACATTGACATAATAGATCACAGAAGCTGTAAGCTAAAATGTTTAAATATGTGGATCCCATACTAAATACCACAGTGTATAATGTGTCAGAATTAGTAAACCAAGGTGGGTTCAAGTGTTATTTGTGGATATTTGTATAATAAATGATTTTTCTTTCATTTGTGAGGATCGTAATGAATGATCATATGAAATGCATGTGTGTGCTAGTATTTTTAAAAGGAGACTTAAAGCACCTAATGTTCAAATATCAATGTAAATCAATACAATGTGGCTTGTGGCTAAGTGATGGTGTTACAAATGAAGAGATAAGAAATGTATGTACAGAAACACTCTAAAGGCCATGATAAAGAAACACTTTGCAGAGACAGCCTGGGTGTGTGGAAGAAGAATGCCAAGGTTAATTCAGATGGAACACTTGGGCTGCACTGAGTATGAGTTGACCAAATGTAGAGGTGAGATTGATTGGGTGCAGGTAGTTTGCATAGCCCACTGGTCTTGTTTCTTATACAGTTCTGCTGAGCCACAATTCATACTCTGTTGACTTGTGTCAACATTATATGGATGTGTGAACATAAGTTTCATGTCTCTTTTAAAAATATTAGCACACACACATGCGCGCGCGTGCACACATACACACATAGTGTACTATATGCTGTCGATATAGTAATTGTGTGTAATGCTCCCACATGAAAGTTAACTTGTTTATTATGAAAATATCTACAATTAACATTTGAACCCATCTTAGTTTACAAATTCTGACACACTAGATATTGTAATTGTTGTAGTGAATCCACATATTTTAAACATTTTAGATTAAAATTTTCATTGTATATTACATCATTGTATATTTTACTTCCTGTCGTGTGTTTTGTAAACCTGTGTACAGCCCACTAATATCTTAAGTGATCTCCCTGAGGATGACCATGTAGGTTGAAACATGTTGGATGGTAATAAAAGAGGGTTGTGATGTACAAAGAATTGAAAATACTTAGATACCTTCGGTTAACGTTTTTGTGTACTGACAGTGGTTCCCTATGGTGATCAGTTTTTTAATTAAAACCTGTTGGGAAGTGTAATATGAAATATATAGTTTAATGTCACTTACTGCATTATTATGATATTTATTGAAGAAGTTACAATTCTGGTACATGGTATAATATGAATAATTTTAAAAGGGCATAAGGAGTTATATTTCAGTTTTTCTTTGGGCATGAATGTTTTTGTGCAGATTTGTTTTTTCATGATTATGTGTTACATCTCAGTTTCCACTTGTCTGTTAGGTGAACTGAAAGTCTAGCAGTTGTTACTTTAAGTCATTCTTGGCTGTTTGTTTAGGGTTATCATGATGTGGCAGTAACTTTCCTCTTAGTAGCTGGGGAAGCAGTTGCATTCCAAATCATGGAAAAATTGTCCACTGAACACCTGAAGGATTGTATGGAGCCTACTATGGACAAGACATCCCGTTTGCTCAATTACATTTACCCACTTATATGCAGAGTACATCCAGAATTGCATGAATATATGGAAAGGTAAGAAAATGTGTTCAGAATAGGAAGGGCATTAGAAATATATTTTTGTGCTTATGTTATGTTCATGGATATGCTTTTACCACCCTTGCTCTTTAGCATCTGTTTAGAGTGCCATGAAAATGTCCATAGAAATGTGAAGGTTGTAGTTGAATGAAGTAATATTGTATGATGCTAATGACGTGTCTGTAACGGATGAAAGTTATAAAGCAGAACACAGGAACTCTGGTGAAGGGGTTGGTGTCAAAATGTAGAGAAAAGTCTTGGAGAATCTGGTTGCAGCTCACTGAGAAAATTATATCATATGTGTAATGAGAATGTTAGTTACCATTATACATGATGCCCCACCACTGGCATCTGTTCTGAGCCAGTTGAATCAATTTCACACTCCTTGGTTTGATCAAAGTAATGATGTTTGGTGAGGGGTATTAATTATGAAGTTCCTCATGTAGTTTTTAGCATCCTCTTGTTACTGCCTTTCTCAGATGTGGATATTATTTGCAGCACTTTATTCTCACATTAACCCTTTGGTACCGAGTTTTAAATACCAACTGTCTGACTTCATGTACAACATTCTTTTTTGCTAGCCATTTAAATTTCTGTGCATGATTTACAAAATATTTTAATACGGTATGAACCATACAGGTTTAAACAATGTAAAACCTGCATTGTGTAGGAAATAATGTGGAGGTATTTAATCATTTCATAAATAGTGCAGTATGTATTGCTAGTTTGTAAGTACACAAAATTAATTTCTAGAAGATGCAAAACTTTCATTATCTTTTACTGTTTGGTTTGAGTCCCTGGTGTTGCTTATGGTGGTTGCATATAATGTGTTCTTACAATGGCTATCCTGACAACATGCCTGTAAAGCAGTTATAGCTCATATCTTTGTCAAGCCCATACATCTGATCTTCTCAGTAAAGAAGCAGACTCAGTGCAAGACAGTCCTAACTCAGTTAGCATGCCAATAAAATGTTGTCCCATTTTGGAACATTAAGAAAGGGTCAGGAAACAAACAGAAGTCCTCACCATTAAAAAATAATTGAAGAAGGAATTTATGATCGAGAAATATAAGACAAACAACATTTAAAATTAGTGTAAAAGGATTTACATTTATTATTATTATTATTATTATTATTGTTGTTGTTGTTGTTGTTGTTGTTGTTGATTTCATTGCTGTTGCTGTTGTTTTTGGTGTTGTTGTATATCGGAATAAAGAAATTTTGGGTTAGGTCATTGTAACTCCAATCTTCCAGCTGTGGTGCAGGGAGATTAAGTATGCACAAAAGATAACCACTAGTGACACTAGTACCCTTGGCTCAGTCTAAACACTACATGCTTTGTGTGAGGAATTTCCTAATCAGCTGGCTGCACTGCAGACATTGTACAGAATGAGTCAGAGGTCACTGTGTACCTACTACAGACTGGGCATATTCAGAGAGCTATAATACAATAAATTTCGCATACTTACTCTAGTTATTACATATGTTAGAAATAGCCTTTCACATGCTTGTTGGGATGCTTTTACATGCCTGACCTTGTATGCAAGCACATGTAACAGTTTAGTCTGAGGGGTGTTCCTAACAAACGCAGTATATGTGTAAAATGAGTTGTGTTTCACTTTGTATATTGTAGCCTCACATTGCACAACAAACCTGCTATTTATACACCATCAGTAGGACTCTGAAATGGAAGCCACATTGCAATCATTCATGCTTTTCTGTGCTTATTGCCAGAATCAATACTTAGAAAACAATTCAGCTTCTGTCGGTCATACTTTCATACTTAGCACTACAGCTGGCAGTAGAATACTTGCCAGAATATCCTGAGCGATAATAAATTATGAATACAGCATAATCACATTGTCCTAAGTGGCTCTAGAGACCACACAGTTTCTTGTTCAGTGGGTATATGGGGTTTTTCTGGGGGTATAGAGGCTGAAACATGAAGCTGACCAAAAATACTATCTACTGCAGGTTAAGAATGAGTGAAGCTATACGTTACTCCCCTATATGTTTTTGTGGCGTTGACAGTGAAATATTTAAATGATCTGGGATCTAGATATAGGTCCCTCAAGCCAGAAAGGATTTTAAATGCTGTCCTGTATATATCCTAATGGTTAATACAGGAGTCTCAGTTCAGAGTCAGTAATCTTATTGGTTTACATACTGTATTTATCTGAATATAAGATGAGAATTTGTTCTAGTTCATCATATGAAAAATAATTGTATACGGCTGTTGAAATGTATACAGTTATTGTAAGTGAATGACATAAAGTGACTTCATTCCATTACTCTCTACAATGAATTTGAGATTTCAAGGAAAGTAGAACAATTGGGAAACTGCACTGCATCTAGAAAGTTTAATTTGAGTGAAAGCTGCAGCTAAGACTGGATCAGAAACAAAAAAAATTTCTTCAAAGTAGTCACTGATGGGTTTTCCATAGTAAAAAAGAAAATTTGCAGAAATGTAAGAAATTCTTCATATCTGAATGAGATGCAGCAGTGTGGTTATGGAGTTTCCAGTGAAATGTCACATAAAGGCACTAGAAGGTGCAAGCAAAATTTTAATATAGAGCTTCAGTGCAAGCTGAAGTTGGTTGTAGAAATGTTTGAAATTAGTTTTTTTGTATGCAAGATGGAAAACAAATATTGCACAAAGGATTTTTGAAGAAGCAGTGTCGTCATTTTCAATGATGATGAAGAGATCAGTTCATATGCCAGCAATGAAGCATAACTGTCACAAAATCAACTTTTTATTAATTTTTATGTTCTTATGTTTTCATGAGTCATTTTGCATGCCTGTGTTGATATGCAGAATGAGATTGGCCACATTAATTTCTTTTGTATTCAGATTTGGTCTTTTAGTATTAAATCTTTTAATAGAACATTTTTTTTTCTTAAAATCAATGAAAAATTGCAGTGTATGTCTTATTTAGGTGCATGTGGTATGTGGTATTAATATACTGTTATTGCTGCTCGTTGTTGTTTTTGTGAAGAATGTTTTATATCTAATCTGTCAGCTATGACTGCAAAATTTCAGTCTTTGCCTTGTTTGTACACCAGGCCCTTGTTTTTTGCCCTAGTTGTGTTCCTGAAAAAGTGGGCAAGAATCAAAAATGATATTCCCATAAATAATGGAATATGTGGGGTTTAACATAATAGAGCCCAATGGCCCAAGGACGTTAAACTGAACGTGAGAGGGCATAAATTATGTGTTGGTATAAATAGGCAAGGGCAATTAAAGCCAAACGGTGTAAAAGAAGTGGGACTTAAACAGGGTCTCAGTGTAATTGTTTTAGTGCACTCTGTGTTGCGTACATGTATGTTTATGATGTCTTACTATACCAGATTTCACATGCCAAGCTCTGTTGGTTAATTGGTTACCTCGAGGAACTGGAAAGCTAAAGAAAATGTTTACGTGCTGACCATGATGTTTTGTTGTTACATTCTAAAATAGTATTATCTTAATAAAAGTTGTAAATTTTTCTATGGTCTGCTACCATAATTTCAGGGTTCTAATTCAAGTGACGCTGGTCCCAGTGGCCACGTGGTCTAAGGTGTAGGTCTGTGGCTGCTCACCTGCTGAGATTGTGGGTTCGAATTCCAGAGGGGGCAGGGATGTTCATCTGTTGTGAGTTGTCAGGTAGAGGGCTCTGTGATGAGCTGATCACTCATCCAGAGGAGTTATACCGACTGTCATGTTTCATTATGGGTGATTTAGAAACTTCAAGAATGAGGAGGCCATGACCTGCATTGAGCCACACTGCCACAGAAATAAAAAAAGTGACACTGGTGTTGTCTCTGCCTCACAAGGTCATACCCACCATGTGCTTCTGACTGTCTAAATTGAAAGTGTAGTGGGGTAGCATCCAGTGATGTGATATTCATACTAAGTTTTGTGAAAATTGATCATATGGTTCAGCTGAAATGGATTCCTCTCTTCCACCCACCCACATGCTATAGGCAGGATGATATTTTAGCCTTTTAGAAATGTGATAGAACATTTCTGTTATACACCTGTTTAGTTGTGTAATTTTTCATTTACAGTATTTAATTTTTAAGTATAATTTTGCCTGTTGTTTTGTATGGGTGTGAAACTTGGTTGCTCACGTTGAGGGAGGAACGTATGCTGAGGGTTTTTGAGAATAGGGTGTTAAGGAGAATATTTGGACCTAAGAGGGACAAAGTAACAGGAGAGTAAAGAAAGCAACATAACGAGGAGCTTAGTGTTCTGTACTCTTCACCCAATATTGTTCAGGTGATAAAATGAAGAAGAATGAGATTGGTGGGGCATGTAGCATGTATGGGGTGAGAAGAGGTGTATACAGGGTTTTGATGAGGAAACCTGAGGGAAAGAGACCACTTGGAGGATAATATTAAGATGGATATTCAGGAAGTGGGATGGGGGGGGCTTGGACTGGATTGATCTGGCTGAGGACAGGGACAGGTTGTGGGCACTTGTCAATACAGTAATGAACCTCCAATTTCCATGAAATGCGGGGAATTTCTTGACTGGCTGAGAACCCGTTAGCTTCTCAAGAAGGACTCTGCTGCATGGAGTAAGTAAGTATTTCATTTTAGGGTGTAAGGACCACCACATATTGTCCTAATTGAGTCTTTTGATGGATTTTAATGAAAATTGATGGCATTTGTATTTTATGTTTCTTGTTATGTACAACTTTCATTCACATTTATTAAGTTTAACAGTTGCTTTACTTAATGGCATAGATGAGGCTTTATGTATTTGTTTTGATCCTGTGATGGTTTTGGTGAAAGTTTGAAGTAACAGTGCTCTAGTCATACAAGATTATTGTGTAGAAGTGTCATTCACGTAACATATTCATTTTAATGAACTGATATGCACGTTGTTTTCGTTCTTTTGACAGGTTCTGATGAAAGTTGATGTACTGTACAAGTATTATGTATGTGAGATTAATTCACTTCAGTCAGCAGACAGCAGCCTGATACCATGCATGAATGAAACACACCTTTCTTTACCAAGGGTACATTTGCCCCATTCTTGTTTCTGGTTATTGCTGTGACAGGATGCCTTTATATTTTAGGTTTCATTTCATGGTGGAATGTTACTTGGCTAACTTCAGAATGTGTTTGCATGTAAGAATTTGTTTTTAATTTAGGCATTTTGTGTTAAATTTTTTTTTATCTGCTTGTCTTCCCCCAAACACTTGCATTTGTGTACTTTGTTACTACAGGCAGTGGAATGCCTCTCTGCTATAGACTTGCATTCCAAGTGATCAATGTAATCACTGTTATAATTCAGAGAAAATCAGACACCTGCTAACTTGCTTGTAAAATTAAGCACATACATATTAGATAGAAGCAGGAATTTGGGGTTTTCTTCTTGGACCATATTGACTTACACTTTTGCAATAATTTAGGCAGAATATCAGGGATATCAGAGTGTATGTGCTCTTTCATTTGTAAAAAAAACTTTTGTTGTACTAGATCTGGTGTTGGTACAATGTTCTGTCTGCCATGGGTCCTAACATGGTATGGCCATAGTCTGAACCAGTACAGGGATGTGGTAAGGCTGTATGACTACTTCCTAGCATCTCCACCTTTAATGCCACTTTACGTAGCTGCTGCCCTTGTGGTCCACCGATGTGATGAAATTTTTAGTGTGGATTGTGATATGGCCAGCATTCACTCCTTGCTTTCGCAGGTAAGTTCCAGGTATTAACTTTCATCGAACTTACAGTCCTTCGTTTGATGTTCTGATGACATGATCAATGATGACAAAATAGAAATTCTGCTGCAAAATACAGTTAATTGTTTCATTCAAAATAATAAAGCTCATATGACATTAGAGGTTGAAACATTGGGGAAGATTCAAATTGTAGTCTTCTGCATTATATTGCTGGGTACTTAGTATGCACCTACCATGTCACATGTCTGCATATCCCAAGAGACTAAAATAAAAATAAAACTTCTACAGAATATACTCTTCAGATCCTGTTCTTATATCTATTTGCATTGTTTTCAATGACTGCTGTGAAGCCTCACAACTGAACTTGGAACATTGTCATTTGTGCTGTCATGTTGTTGTCTTTGTCATAAACTCATGGCTCTGAAGAATTGCAGCTCTTTGCTACAGACTCCCTACATGTATCAGCTGGCACTCATTGTAGGGAGTGGCACTACTGCCACTTTATTCCTTGTCATGGCTGCTGTTGTTTTTATAGCATTCTTCATTTTAGAACAGTGTCCATGCATATTCTGCATGTCTTCCAAGTAAGTTTTGAGTGTGCCTGATCTCCATTAGACATTGTAGAAAAGGTGATATACATTGAAGAATGTCCCAGTACCCTACCTTTCAGGTCCCTACCATTAGCAGTACCAACACAGTGGGCACATGAATCTCTGATTTGGGAACGTTTATTATATGATCTTGAAATTTTATGTTACGTGTCTTTTGTAAAGTGTCCAACTCTTATTGGAATATGTGGCAGCAGCAGTAGATTGCTTTGGCTACATATCGACAAACTTTATTACTTCATATGTTGAAGTTAGTTATTTGTAGGTGAATCAGGTCAGCAGTGTGCTCATGGTAGATTACATTTGTAAGAGATAAGTAATGTGATGTTGATGTAAGTTTTTTGGATATTAAGAAAGGTGTAGAAGAAACTGTGCTATGCATACACGTGGTCTGTCAAAATAGTTCGTGAACTCATTGCGGTAAAAGTGCTACACCTCATTGCTGAATACCACTGTGGTCGCCTTCAAAGTTCTCCCTTTGGGAAGCTATGCACCAATGCCAGCGCCTAGTCCACCCTTTGAAACAATTTTGGAACTGGTTTTGTGGAATGGCCTTCAGAGCTGCTGTTCTATTACTCCTGATGCCATCAATGTCATCAAAATACCTTCCTTTCAATATTTCCTTTACCTTTTGGAACAGAAAAAATCATTGGGGGCTAGATCCGGTGAATAGGCAGGGTGTTCCAACACAGTTATTTGTTTAGTAGCAAAAAACTCCCTCACAGACAGTGCCATGTGAGCAGATGCATTGTCGTGATGCAAGATCAATGAGTTGTTGGCAAAAAGTTTGGGTCGTTTCCGTGTAACTTTCTCACGCAGCCTTTCCAGTACTTCCAAATAGTAAACTTGGTTGACTGTTTGTCCATTTGGTACAAATTCATAATGAACAATTCCTCTGATATCAAAAAAAGTCAGCAACATTGTTTTGACTCTTGATTTGGACTGACAGAAATTTTTGGTTGTGGGAAATTGGCAGTCTTCCATTGTGCACTTTGCCGCTCATTTCAGGGTCATATTGGTAGACCCATGTTTCATCACCTGTGGTGACACGGCCCAAAATGTCATCTTGCCTCTCCAAAAGGTCTTGGCAAATTTTGCCTCTTCTTTGCTTTTGTTCTTCGGTGAGCTCCTTTGGGACCATTTTTGCACACACCTTCCTCATGTCAAGATCTTCAGTTAAGATTTTCCTAACTGTTTC
>JGI20166J26741_10213337_pt1 | contig 16874 bp, 13 predicted proteins | sample TergutCu122P5_FD_26741 | JGI IMG/M metagenome (IMG submission 26741)
TCCTCCTGAAGATGAGCACTTGAGGCTCGAAACATGTAGAGGAAAATAATATTTTATGAATAAATAATAATCAGTGCATAAAGTTGGTAATTAATATACAATTAAATAATTTGTGTATTGTATTTTGCACCTGAACAAACAAAAATGCTTTTGCAGCAGGTACATGAAAGAAACTACAGGCCTTGTCATAAATGACTTAAGATTTTACAGCTAATTTCCAATTGATACTTTAGTCAATAATTCTCCTATATGACAATTATCATCACTTCAACTTTTATTCTTTTTTCCAAAAACTTAAAAATTACAGACTATTTAATGAGTAAACTTAGAAGACATGTTCCTATTATACAGTTTCTTGTATATAAATATAAAATAAACATATTACCCATGGAAGAGTGTGTCATAAAACGCTGAGTAAATTGGAATTATTTTGGAAGTATGTGTAAGCTACAGCAGTTGAAGTTAAGTATAATATTTCAGTGTTCCAAACAGCCATTTTTAGGCACTTTCACAAAATTTCAAAGAGTGACTATTAGTTTCACTGTGTCTGCCTGTCTATCTGTCTTGGAACAACTCTATTACCAGTGGATAGATTTTTGGGGGAAATTTGATATTTGAGTATTTTTTTAAAATTTTCAGAAGAAATTCAAGTTGCTTAAAATCTGACAGGAATAACAGATACTTTGCATAAAGACCTACGTATGTTTATGAAAATTTCTTGCAGAATTATTCTTAGAATGAGAAATGTTTTGGACAGGAGTTGTAGAGAAAATCATAGGACACATTTTTATGTTCAGTATTATGAAATTGATGCTGCTTATGAGATGATGTGGAAATATTTGGTAGAAACAGACCAGCCACAGATGTAGGCAATAACATATGGTGCATAAAAAATGATATTTGCATGCTGGATAACTAACACAAGATATGAACACAAACTCACAATATTTAATTCTTATTGCTTCATAATCAATTAATTCCAGCTGCAGTCATAAAATGTTTTATGCCAACACAACTGAGAAACTATGCAACGACTTATCTATCATTATGATCTGCCAAATTGTACCTTTAGGGAATGCCATGAGCAAATGAACATTTTTTTCAATGCAATTTTTATATGTAACATGTGAAAAGAGGGCGAATTGGAGTATTTCTTTCAAAAACTGGCACATATAATTTACATTCTTGCCAGTGACATAAATTTACCATAAAAGTTGTTCAAAAATCAATATTTTTGTATAGTCGACAGTGACAAGGGACTTGACATCAACAACACACAAACAATGTATGGTGGTGTTTCTACTGCAAAATGGTTGTGCGAACATGCCACAATGCTGCATTATGTATATATTGCCTATCTTGTAAATTGGTATTTTATATCTCCTTGCTGAAAATTCCTCGATTTCACATCTTTCAAATTCAGAAACTGCTAGCACAGGACAACTTGCTGTGACATAATATGACTCAAAGTTTTTTACTTTCAGACAGCCACTAAAGGTATAAAAATTCTGTCCATGCAGGATGTTGCAACTTCACTGATGCAGTGCTTTCTGTTGCTGTTATAAAGGTACGTAACAGACAGACTGGGGTATTCAAGACGTGAAAGGAACTGGTAGACAGAAAAGGGTTGAGAACAACTAATTTTTTCCACCCATATGGTCCATCCAGCAGGATATGAACATCACTTTTTGAGTTACTGTATTAACGTACATAACCCCCGACATGTGATTTAATTCACTGCTGTTACTTTCACACAAAATTACTTCAGACTTTTTATGACAACTGAAACCGTCTGTCTGGATCTTGAATATGCATTGATACTAGGCTTATGTTATCAGTATGGCACATTTTTTATTAGCCCCATTAAGGGATGAATTTTAGATATCTCTAAGTGGCAGTGTTTGCTATAGCAGGAAACCCAAACAAACCTACCATGTTTCCCACTAGCAGGCCTGGTATTCATCATGGCAATGATGTCATTTATGATGGACCGGTGTGGGTATTATTTATGTCCAGATTTGATCTTTGGGTATCAGCTGAAGGAAGTGACAGGCATAATAGAGTGGATCATTTTTGGAGGTTGAAGCGTAGAAGCTCGATCTGGAATTGCTCTAGTCTTCAGGCAGCTTTTGTAGAAGTGTGGATTGTCTGATATTGCTCTGCAGTGGCAGAATGGAATGTGTATTTTTTAGTGACATTATAGGCGGATTGGTTAAATATGGCAATCCACAATTTTTTATACGAGGAGATGTTGATAAGTCCTTAGCCCGACCAGGAAGGAAAAAAGCTACAGCGACCAAACTCGGGATTTATTCAACATACTCCCAACGAAGCTCAATACAATTCTTAGCCCGTTGCTCTAACTTCTGCAAGCCACTCAAAAAAAAAATCAGAAAGTTTTCTGTCCAACCAGGTCTCCGCGGGAGCAATGACCTCCATGTCGGACGAAAAATGGCGACCTTTCAATTGTTTTTTCAGTCCAGGGAACAGATGGTAGTCCGACGGGGCCAGATCCGGAGAATAGGGTGGGTGATCAGGACAATGGAATTCCAGGTAGGCCAGTTTCTTCTGGGTTGCAGGTGTCCGTGTAGCCGGGGCATTGTCGTGAAAGAACAAGACCCCCTTGGTGACATTCCCGCAGCGTTTTTCTTTCAAAATGTCCTTCAATTGCACGAGCAGAGATGAGTAACACTCTGCGCTGATAGTTTGGCCCTTTGGAAGATAACCAATGAGGAGGATGCCGTCTTGGTCCCAAAAAATCGAGGCGAGAACATTTCCAGCGGATTTTTGCACTCGGAATTTTTGGGGAGGGGTGAGCCGCTATGCCGCCACTCCATTAATTGTTGCTTTGTCTCCGGGTCATAGTGATATAACCAGGTTTCGTCCATGGTCACCAATCGCGCCCAACATGAAATAATTTGGATCGCGCCGAAAAAATTCCAAAAGTTGCTCAAACGACTGGCACCGTTGACGTTTTTGATCCGTGGTCAGGCATTTCAAGACCCACTTCGCCGAGAACTTCCGCATGTTCAAATCTTCATGAATGATGGAACCAACCCTCTCACGTGAGATGCCCAGTTGCTCAGCTATTGATTTAGCCGAAATCCAGAGGTCTTCCAAGATTAGCTCGTGAATTTGATCAATAATCTCCTGGGTGGTCAGTGTTTCGGGGCGTCCAAGACGACGCGCATCACAGGTGCAAAAATCACCACGTTTAAACTGGGCCACCCAGTTTTTGACGGTGGCATACGATGGTGCATGCGGTCCTAATGTTTCTATCAGAATGGCGTGAATTTCCTTCGGCGCCTTGCCTTACAGAAAAAAAAAAAACTGGATGACTGCTTGCATCTCGCTGTTGTTGAAATCGCGCGCGTCGCCTGACATGCTTCCTTTCAGCCTCTGTAACAAGAAGAGACATGCAATTCGGCACATGAGCAGACCCCTCTTTCCAACGACACTATCGACTCCGTCCTACGACAGCGGGAAGTAGGTCGCGCTAAGGACTTATCAGTACCCCATCGTACATTGTTTATTGACACACCTTTAGGCGTTTATTTTCGCCGTCGTGTGTGAGGTTACTTTATCGGAGGCGAAAAGATAAATATTTCATAATTTCCGTGGCGGACTCTAAGCAAATATTCCCTACTGTTTCGTATTGTTATTTTTCTTCAGTGTTTACAGACAGAGTTCCATCTGCGTTACTTTTCCAGTGGCGGATTATTATTTTATTGACCAAATTTATGTCAGTGGCGAATTATCAATCTTTTCACCAATTTAATGTAGTTGGGACGCTTTGACGTGGAGCCTCAAAAGCGAGCTTAATATTCAAAACCACTCTAGCCAGATGAAATAGAAGAATCTGACAAGGGATTAGAAGAGACCGACGAACTGATGGAACCTCGTGTGCAGTCTTCCTCATCCGAGAAGATGAAGATACAAACGAGGAACTAGAAGAACCGGGGTTCGTCAAATATCTTCGATTTTACTGGACCTCCAAATGGCATCAATCGATCAGCTGCCTCCTAAATAAATGCAGAATCCTATCCCTTTTCATTCTTCGTTCCCTTCTTTAAATTATACTAGATGAAACAAATCGCCACTCCCATTAACACATGACATAAAAAAAATACAGGAAGCACTTCAGAACAACAGTGAATGAATGCACACACATGTTTCGCACTCGTAATTCAAATGGGCCACGACCAGCGTGGTGGTCCAGAGAGGAGCAGTACTACATTCCATTTTATTCAAATGTGATGGCACGCGATCCCTTCTTCCACATTCGTTTTGAAAACGGTGACGACCCCGCGAAACGTGACGACCCAGATTAAGACAGAGTTTGGAAAATAAAAAGATTTGTACGCTCTGAACAAAAATATTTTGTGAAATAAACCATTCGAGAGAAGCTTATAATATTACATATTATAATGAGAGAGTGGTGATGGATCAGTCGTACCCTGAGGAAAGAGGATGAATCTATTGAAAAACAAGCATTAAATTGAAACCCGCAAGGACCCAGAAATAGAGTAAGACCGAAGCAAGTCTGGAAAAGGACCGTGTTGGAGGAAGCAGGAAAATGCGGCAAACCGTGAATGGCGGGCAGCAGAGTCAGACCGAGATGCTTCCCACATGCCGTGTGTTCCTAATGGAACAAAAGGATATAATACTACTACTACAATCCAACAGAACGTCTTGCTGTGGACGAAATGATCATGCTTTACAAAGGAAGAGTAACTTTTCGAAAATATGTTGCAATAAACATAAAAGGTTTGGTAACATAATTGACAAAATTTGTGACTCTCTCTGCTACACTTGTGGCATGATCACTGACAAACTTTGCGACAATCTGTGCTACACTTGTGACATGACTCTGTGTTTAGTCAAACAACGCCAACATGCCACAGCCTAAATAACAGCAACACACTGGACTGTGCTGCGAGTAATACGAACAGATGACGGACTGAGCCACAAAGTTGTTCTGGACCATTACTTCACCTCGCCTGCTCTGTTGGATGATCTGTTCCAACGTAAAATCAACGCGTGCGAAACGGTTTGCCATGAGAGGCATGGAATGCCACAAGATATTTGACCAAAATCTCGGGAAATGGAAAGTGGAAGGGGGCGAAGTAGTGACACGCGTCAGAGGAAATTTCAGGGCTGCTCGCTGGAGAGACAGGCGTGATGTGTGCATTCTGACAAGACGCAAGCCCAACCGACGAATCTGGTCATGCTATCGAACCTCGTGTAGAAGAAGACTACAGTGCCTACATGGGGTTTGTGGACACGTCAGACAGACGGTGAACAGTTAAGTAATTGCCCGGAGAGCTTGGAAGTAGACCAAGAAACCTTTTTTTCCACCTCACAGACATGACCATTCTCAAAGCATTTCTTATCCATAAGTCATGTGGCGACAAGATGGTCCACAAAATGTCCGGGAGGTTCTCGTTCGCGAATTGATTATCCATTCGCACGAAGAAAATGTGAAGGCTAGCGGCACGTCAAGGGGTAAACCAAGTCCATTCGCGTCCCAGCTCAGTTGATGAGAAGTGAAACATTCACAACACTGGCCTAGCAAAGGAGGACAAACGCGTTGTCTCATGTGTTCATAAAAAAAAAGCAAACACGAAGCACGCTGTCCTCCTGCAACAAATTGGACGTCGGTGTCAGCATAGTGAACTGCTTCGAGTAGCATCAGCATGCGTGAACCTGTGAGTCACAAGACACGTCTGTTGTGGCGTGACGCAACTCACATCGTTGTACAGCCGGAACAGAAAACATATGCCGTGTAAATAAGTGTTGTATATTTCTATGAACGTAACATCACACAAGCCCGCGGTGTAAAGCAAGTGGTGAGTGCTTTAAAAATTCACAGAAATGTCATAAAATGTATTAAGCAAAATAATTTTTTAATTTATCGGGAATTTTTCGTGAGTACGTTTGAGCCGAGACAGCGCAATTACTGTCAAAGTGATTGCCTTTTATTTTAAATGTGAAGTGTGTATGAATAAAAAATGTAATGAAGGTCTAATAATTGCAGAACAATCCTAGCGGGGACGAGATTTTCCGCACCCGTCCAGGCCGGCACTGCTGGTCACCCAGCCTCCTTTACAATGGATACCGCGTTGTTCCTGGGGATAAAACGGCCGGGGCGTGGCGTTAACCACCCACTCCATCGAGCACCAAGGTTAAAGAAAGAGTAAATCTATACCTGTATTCCTTTTTGGGCCTTCATGGCCTCTTCTAGGGCGGAAAGTTTCACTTCGTTGCTAAAATTTGGCACTTCGTCTATAAATGTGGAATTTGTTTAGAGTTTTATTCTCTTTCAAACAGTTTTTACTTCATAATTTTGTGTTATATGGAGCGGAACATATCTGTTTTGTGGAGGTCTGTAATTTTTATGATTTCAGTACCCAAAAAAAATCCGGTTGGGCGGCACTACGAGAAGATTGGCTTTAAAACCCCTTACTTTAAAGGTTAAACCAGTTTTGATCAAAAGTGACTATTTAGATGAAAAACATTCTACTGACATATTTCACGTCTACACACTTTCAAGGACCTTCATGTGTTGGTGGGCGCATCTGAGGATAAGGCGCCTCATATGTATCGAAGAGAAAAATATTTTGATCGAAGCTTGCAGAGATGTAGCTCACAGTCACCAGTAGTCTTCAAAACATACACTTCCTTCCCCGTGAGAAATGAAATAAAACCTTGCATGTATTGAAAACGCATTTACAGAGAGAGAGAGGGGGGGGGGAGACTATGAGTGAGATCAAGAGATAGATAATTATTTAACAACGTTATTTGCAAAGAGTGTATATCATCGGTGGTAGATGAAGGAAGTACGGATACGGACAACTGGTGAGATGGTGCTGGCCAGGAAAACAAATTTACTCTGAGAAAATCCTGTGCAGGTGATACCTTGTCCACCACATACGCCATATGACTGGGCTGGGATTGAGCCCAGGCCTCCGCGGTGAGAAGGCAGTGACTAACCTCCTGAGCCATGGCACTTTCCACTTCCTTCAAATCGTAATTGTTTTAGTCGTTATTCTTTATCTGTATTACAGTTCGGCCACCAGTAAATAGTTGCTTGTGGATGCAACTCTTTTCACTACCTAACAGGGCAGAGTTCATCGTCGTGTTTAATTATGCTGCGTAGTGTAGATCTATACATCCACTGATCACCTAACAGTGAAAAAGGTTTGACTGTCACAGAATATTTTGTGTGCCTGTGTATGAAAACAGACCTAACTGAATTTGAATTTGGGCTTCAATCGAGAGAGGCCAGTCGATGAAAGCCATGACACCGCCACGATGCAGAATATCAGAATGTAATTTTCCTTGCCCACAATAGTTACATTTACTTTGCTTCTAAGTAATTTGAAGAGAATGTCATTCTTAATTTCCTCTGTCGAACGGGCTTGTTAAGTGTGTTTCCTTTTACAGGGTTCCTCTCATTCTACAATTTTTGGAACATATCGTGCTACTGTAAGTCTTCACCAAACTAAAGCTATCTTGACCACTTCTAAGTCTTGAAGAAATCACGTGGTTAGTCATACGATTGCAGCCGTTTCGTTGCAAAATTACGTCAAACTAGACATACCAACCTTCACACAATAGAATGCCTAGTTTTTAAAAATATATTTTTAAAACTTTGGACAGCTGATTTTTCTAACACTGGAAGGTATTACTAGAAAGAGAATTTCAAAACCGACTTAAGTCGCAGAAAGATAACTAGGCCTAATTCCAAAATATATGAGTCTGTTGTATGATAAAAGCACTGTTTCTTGTTATTAAGTTATCATCAAAGCTTAAAAAAAAAAACAAGAATGACTGAAATAACGTTAGTATGATTTGTAAATAACTACTTTGAATATCTGCCTGACATATCGTAAGATGAACTCGCACCAGGTTTCTTAATGGTACCGATCACAAACAGAGCATAGGAAGATGTGTTTACAGTCAAGGCAACGAGAGCTTGGAAGGATGAGAAATGGGCCACGACACCATTACTGCGTGTACTAGTTAAGAAGACGTGTTTTCCGATGCTATCCGGTGTGTAGAGAGGTCGTTAACTGTCATAATAATTGTTTCTACAATTTTTGTTCGTTATTCGCTTGTAGCTTTATTCATCTGGAGCTAGTTGTTAAAATCCATCTATCTCTATGCCAAACTGCAGCGTGCTAAATGTCCAGAACAACGCTGGGAACGGTGGTTGGGACTTGACTGCATGTGGCGTAATGTGATGTAGGTAGTCCCCGTGGTTGTGATTTTTTTTTTAATCGTATCCCTTAGTTCTGTGCAGGTGTTCAGTTGTCGTTCGGGAAGCAATCCAAAGAGACGAATGTAATCACGGTACGGAAAGTAGCCATGTAACTTTTCTTCACTGGACTATATCTCATTTTTTACTAGGTTTAATGAAACTACCTCAAGCTCTTGCAGTGAACGATTACTTTATTATGAAGAATAACAAGTTAATGTGATATTTTCTGATAAGTAGTGTTACACCAACTCAACGAAACCGTGTAAGGTGAAGGTTAGTGATAGTGAATTTTGCACAGAGCTTCTACGTTCTTCCAGCACCAAATGTACGGGAATTTTGTGACGGTTTTAAGTGTAACTATCATTAGTGCTACACGCAGTGATCCTGATTCACGTCAACATCCGAAGGTAAGTCGTAATGAAACCTCGGCAGTAAGTTATGCTGTTTTCAGACAACCTCCTTTTATTATTAGTGTCTGTTCTCCCACCCACTATTACAGGTTGCGGATGGATGACGGAATGTTTCAGTGTTAATGTAATATCCGTGTAGTAATTATCCAAGCTAGAGCACTTTAACGTTGATGACTTTAGGCGTATATTATTTTTTCTGATCCATATGGATTTTACTTATTCTAACTAACGAAGTACAAGGTGCAAAGTCCTTCCTGAGAAGCCAACAGTTCTACATCTGGACAAGAACTTCCCTGCAGCTTATGGAACCCGAAGCTTCGTTGCCATGTTTACAACTGCCCGCCACTTTTCCCCATCCTGAACTAAAGAAATCCAGTCCACACCTTCCTGTCTTAGGCTATTTCTTTAAGAACGATTTTACTACGTGTTAAACGGTGAGCAGCTCTACAAACCATGTTATAAGAACTGCTCTTAATTGCAAGAACCATTTTTGTAGCATCCTATCAACGTCTAGGTTTTCCAAGTTGTTCTTTCTTTCAGGTTTCCCCACCAAAATCCTGTATGCATTTACCTTCTCCATCATACATACTACAGCCCAATGCCCCTCATTATTCTTGATTTGATCACCCAAATAATGTTACTTTAAATGTACTAACATTTTTAATTTTTTTTATATTAAACTGTAAGTTTAAATATTTAAGTTAGTTCATTATACTGTAATTAGTGTCTGAATCAGCAAGTCAGTATTTCTGTTTATGTTTAATTGTGGCCCTACAAATTTTATATGTATTAGTAAATAAAAGGCAATGGACAAAGAGTTAGGACATACATACATACATAACAAATCACAGGAAGCTATTGTGTATATAACTACACTAAATTCTTGGGATTTGTGTGTGTGTGTGTGTGTATGTCCATGGTAACTATCTTAGCACTGAAACATGGTGTATTCATCTGAGAAATTCTATAAAGATTTAATAGTTATTGAATAATAACCCAGTGGTATGAATTCAAATATTACAATAGTTTACAGTTTAAGACTGTTTAAGAATTTAGGGCTACTGAGTTTGTGGACTTTGGCCATCATCTTATAGTTGACGAAAAAGAACACAAAGTTGCATCCAAAGTAGAGGTCTAAAAGAACAGTCTGTTTCGTTTTGGATGTTTTCTCCTGAAGACATGGACAGTTCTCAAAACATTGTTTTGTTCTTTTTAATATGAGATGGTGGAAGAAGTCCAGAATTGCAGTAATGCTGAGTGTAATATGTGAGCATGAGAAATTTTAGGATTGAAATGTGCTGAAGGAATCAGACTGATCTAAACTACAGGCAGACCTCATTTAATGTTGGGGTTGTGTTCCTGAAAATTGAAATAAAGGGGAAAGCAATGTGGAAGGGAACAACATCAAACAATTGCTGAGCTACTGAAGATTCTACCAGCAGCTAGTGAAAATAAGGTTAATCTGAGTCTGGCAACATTCAACAAATATTTTGTCACTGAAATTTGTTAGTGTTAAAAAAAAAAAAAACAAAAAAAAACCATTATTTGTGGCAACATTTAACAAGGGCTGCCTTTATGTTCATTTTTGCTACCAGCTGTCAGGAACAGAAATGTGTTATATCATAAAACACTGAAATCAGACAATACTTATTTATATAGTCTAATTCTTAATTTTACTTTAGTTTCTGTGATTCAGGCTTTGGGCTTTACTTGTGCAAATAAACCTGTCCCCCATTATACGTAAATCTTGGTTACAAAGTAAGACAAATCATGGAAGAAAGTTACTGCATTCTTCTTGCTCAAAGAGTTGAGCCAATGATTAACCAACAATCAGGTTGCTTATTATGGTGGTTCTGATGCAAATTATGTTATACAGTTTTCAACTTCACTTTGAACAAAGTGAACCATAAATCCCATGTTTTATATTAATCTGACAGTGAACTATAACTATTTTTGTGACATACTATATTTATATCAATTTATTTAATTACTAGCGCTGTGTCATTAACCAGTAAAAGTATAATAATGCCGGACATTGACTGACATGAATGCTAGCCCTGGTGAATAGCTGTCTGTGCATTTTACAAAACCTTTTGCAGTGTATCAGCAATGAAATATGTTTAGTCACAGATATTTTAATCATAGTTTTGTTATTAATGCCAGACCCACCTGCAGCAGGATGACATTTCCTGAATAAATTTCTCAGGCCTTCTTTACAAAGTAAAAGAAAAAATGCCTTGGATGGAGACCATGTCCATCTGTCTTTCCATGAACTAGTATCAGCAACTAAAGAATTAGATGGATCTGAATCACATCTTGTTCTTCATCAAAATTGTCAAGCAAGTGTGTGTTCTATGAAAATCAGCTTATGACAATCTTATTTTCCATAGGGGAACAAGTGAATTTCTATGCATACTTTCCATATTTTGTGGCAGATTGTGATGAAACTCAGTGTAAAAATTCCCACCTAATATCATTCAGGAGTTCTGCAATTTGTGAAAATCAGTGCAGTGACAGCCATATTAAACAAAACTTTGTCCTATTGTCTACACTATTTTGTCCAGTGTTATACAAAATTTGTCTCACAACATGGCCACAGTTTATTGAGTGATTGTGAGTTTTGTGACAATCGGTACAGTGAAAACGATTCTTTCCTGAAGGGGCGTAATTAAACTTTTGCCCTAGCCTTCCATATTTGTTGTCTTATGTGGGTGATATTTGGTATAAGAGATGTGTGGCTAATGCTGTAGAGCATTTGTGTGTTTTGTTTTTTTGGCCCCAGAAAGCCATCCTTTTTTTTTATGGGTGTAATTGTAATTGAATTGATACATGTGCCATAAAACTATATGGAATACCGAACATAAAGCATGCCTTGGTAATGTCTTTGTTCTGTGTCATGGAATACACTATTTTCAGTCTTGTTACAGTGAAAATGACAGTGACATCTTACATACAAACACTTATGGACATAATTTTCTGTTTTCAGAATTCTGTACACATAACAACAGAATTTTAAAACACTTTCTCATACATTTGTTTATTTTTAAGTGAATTAAAATGATTCATAATATGAATACAAAAATCCTCTTCTAAACAACTGTACAAAATTGGTATTCGTAATGAGTAAAGGATGCATTTCATTCACTGTGTTTTACTTAGTTTTCTATGCAACAGTTAGTAGACTGAAGAATGGGATACAGTAGGTCATCACAGCAACAGAAGTCACTGAATTATGGCTATATTTCATTACAAGTTTTTCATCCAGGAGACGCTTGATATTTCGACTGGGGTAATTAATTAAGCATTGAATGTATTTGTGTACTTAAAAAATGTTGTTAACTTCAAGCAGAGGTGACTGTACAACTTCATACTCCTTGACGTTAGTGCTTTATAAGATCTTGTAGCATGCTGAACAGCTTAACAGTCAAACATGTGTGTAACATGCATCAATGTCAAACTAACAGCACGTATGAGTAGTATATTTCAATAATATATTGTCAAGGGTAATGTAAGAGACTGGAATGACAGTTACAGATCTAAAAAGACATCACAAAAATACATTGTATTGATATTCAAATATCACATTTTGCAACCACCACAAAAATGCATTTCTTTATGTATGTCAGTGAAGTGAGTATGATTTTTCTTTTATGTTCCTACATAACAGAAATTTTCTTTTTTTTCCCCGGCAAGAACATGCATAGTGGTTTAAAACTTTTCATTTTTTAATGTCTGTAGCATTCAGTTGAGAATGAGTGCAGCCAATTCTTGGAGGACACTATAAGTTTCATTACAAAGATGGACTTGTGTTTCTATAGAAATTAAATTGTACTTACAAAGAAGCATGCAACATGCCAGCAATTAGAACAGTGTTTTCTAAATGGCCATGTGTAATGAATTCTGGCACCAACTTAGAAATCTTTTTGTGGTAACAGAAAGACACATATTTTGCATTTCTCTTCTTCTATCTTTTCTCTGCACAAATATTGAATTTTGACTATAACTCTGTGGTATTTCAGAGCTTCACACAGCATATTAATTACCATTGTTATTTTTCTTGTTATTAATATCTAGTTTGTATCTGCCTTTGGTACCTTTTAGTTATGTCTGGGAATATTTTCAGTTTGATTCCACTGTTATGCATGACAATATTTAAATGCAGTTAAAGTAGTGGTCACAGTTTTAGAATATCTGTCTGACAATATCTGATGCCAATAATATCTTTAAGCCAGCTTAGCTGACAACTGAGCCCATGGTTAGTTAATGAATGTGTGACTGGCCAGCACAGTAATTGTATGTACTGAAATTACAGACATGTGACGATTCATAATACTGGGTACAACGCAACTGATATAATGTTTTACTCTATAACTGGCAGGGCTGTTCAGTCTTTAAGTCTTGCAGCAAGTCCATTGTGGGGAGATGACGTGGCCCATCGTAGTTCTGACACATGTGCAATAACAACTCTTTCCATTAATATCGAGACCAAGAACCATAAGGGAGCGTATTCAAATGTTATGAGTCCTCGAACATTATAATTAAACTCAGAGTAGTCCCATGGGCATGCATTAAATTGCTTCAATAATAAACCTGTGGAAAACTCCCATGTATACACCCATAGTAAGTAACACACCCCACGAAGGAGAAGGGGTACTCTCAACTTCTTGCAAGCTGCATATATGTGTTCCATGACAGTGCCTGATATGCCGTAGATGGCCAGTGACCACACACTTGTGTAACCTGTAACAGTAATGATGGTTATACAACACATTTGCTTAATACATCTGGGACTGCTCATTCCATGTAGATGAATGCACAGCTCCTATTTACTTGTGTGTATTCTTCAGGCTGACACTTCTACTGTAACCCTATTTTGCTCTTTTTTGTTTGTGTGCAGTAACAAGTGGTGTGACTTCAAAAGCTTGCAGGCTTTCTGTGTTCCTGCAATACAGTGGAAATCACTCTAATATTTGTTTATTAATCTTGTTTTTTTACTCTAGCTTCTAAGTTTTTTACTGATCTTTTTTTTTACTCTAAGTAAATGTAATCTGAATGAGTTGACTCAGTAGGAAATGTTGGTTGGGAATAATTATAGAAGTGAAACAGACCAGGTTAATTGGTTATCCCAGAACATCTTAATTTAGTAGTCAGTATTTAAAATTGGTATGTAGGAGCTTCTGGGTTTGTAACTCAGCCCAGTAATAAAGCTAACCTGACTGAATATTTTCGTGGTTTTGCTCCCTTCCACCATTGGAGTGCTACGATATTCCTTGAAATAATCACAGGTCATGGCTACTCTCTTCTCTTTTCTATGTCATTTCCAATTCAAAATATAAAATCGTCCTGCCATTCATTGCTACATAACATAATCAACTGAAAGAACTTTGTTTACTAATACACTAATCAATTCATCAATTAATCAGAAGCTTTTCAGCATGAGGCATAAGTATGAATTCTAATGTCAGCACAAATTTTCAAGCACTGTTCTCACAGCTTGTCTTTTAAGTGTGATGCCTACTAATGTTGGAAATTGCTAGGATTATGTAGTCACTGAAAGATTATGGTGTGGGAACCTGGGTAGTGTACCAGTATAGTGGCCAGGGTCTGGGCTGGGAATATGTCCTCTGAATCCCAACAGGGGTAAGGGATTTTTCTCTCCTCCAAAACATCCAGACTAGCACTGAAGCCCAACCAGTCTCCTATTCACTGCATACTGGGTTCACTTTCAGTGAGGGTGAAGCAGCCAAGGCACAAAGCTGACCATTAACCTCCATCTAGCACCACAGTTATAGCTCCACTCCTGCCATATGCCTTCATGGCACGCTCAGGGACAACTTGGCCTTCACCATTGTGGGTATAGAGCATTGGTGAAATAATGACAGGGAGAAACCAAAGTGCAGTTGAACCCAGTTGTAATGACATCTGTTTAAGTGCCACCTTGTCTGTAATGTCAAATGTTCTGTGGCACCAATTAATTTCTCTCTGTTATCTATAACATATTACTCCTCAGTCAGAATAACACACGTTTATAATGACACAAAGTATTCAGCCCCCTTCAAGACGTTATAAATGAGTTTGACTGCATCTGGATAATAATCTGTCCCTTTGCCACTCTTTCCACCACAAGTGCCACACAGACTGGTCTTGTATTGAACTGAGGTATATGCAGCGTGAGGCCAGCGACTAATCACTACAGCCATGTCGCAGTTCTAGAAATGTGTCAAATGATAAATTAAAGAAAAATAAGAGAAGATCTAAATAATGATAACCATTATTTAGATCAGAACATTCTCTCGAGCTTGAACATGAATTAAACAATACAACATTTATCATCAGTAATTTTGCATGAATTCTGCAGCTGTTTGTCATGATGTGGACACATTCAAGTCATAATATTTTCAATTGATTATGAAGTTATTTAACAACCCTGTAGCAACAATGCTGTCAGATGTAGTTTAAGTGTGCTGTTTAATTACAGGGGCTTTATTTAATGTTACATTTGATTTAAAACCACTACAACATTAACAGTTACAGTTGGAATGTTACAAATGAAATTGTTGCCATCAATATTTGCAATAATAAATGAATGTTCCTATATAGTAGTAGGATGTGTGTTTGCAAAAGATAATGGAATTTTAACTTGGTTATTGCCATTTGATTTTGATTCCATTTCATGTTTATCAAAATTTTTGAAGTTTTAGATGTCTTACCAACATTTTGACAATACGGAACCATTTTTTGCATTGTTTCAGAAGCTACTATAAAGGGCTAAATACAGGTATTCTGAGCTAGTGAGCATTCTTCAGTTCAGAAAATTTACTGAAATTGAAAATTTAAATAAGAATTATTATGTGTAGTCTTCTTCCACATAATGCGTGGATGTACAGTTAAGACATATGAGGAAACATTAACTTATGGTTACCTGGAAGTTTCCAGTTGCCACTGACAGTGAATTCCCAACCTGCAGTGAAAAGGATTTCAGTAAAGAAGCCATGAAGTCCATAGATGTACAGTCTGAGCCACAGTGCCAGATTTGAGTTGCCATGTTGGGTTCGTGATGCCTGAAGCATCTCACCTCCTAGATATAAACATCATAATCAGTTGTCATCAATAACAACAACAGCAGCAGCAACAGTACTAGGCCTGCTGAACTTATGGTTATTAAAGAATATAATCTTATAAATTTTTAAGTTTCTTAACCACTTGTTTCCTTTTTGTCAACATTCTAAATGTTATGTGCAGTGACAGTATTAATGGGCACTGAAAGTACTAATGAATGCAAATCTGTGTTAAGTCTTGTAGCTAATTGTATTTAGAAAATTTCGTTTATATTGGACAGGAGTTTGACATAATTAGTGGTACAGTGAATTCTCAGAGAATCAGCCTCACTAAATTACTGTACTACAAGTCTTGCAACTTCAGAAGAAAATTGGTTGTGGGCCCAGCAAGGAAGTGTTCTGTGTACTAGTTATGAAATTACTTGAGCACTTACATGATCTGGGGTCCTTGGTTACCACATTTTGTTATCAAAATCACACAAACAGTTATTCCCTCTGTATTATTATTATTATTATTATTATTATTATTATTATTATTTCTTTTTTGCAAAATTTAAGACATGAGTGAGACACCTAACTAAGTGCAGTCGATGGACCTTACTTGATAGGAAGAGTATCAGACTCTGCCATCTGAGTGTAGCTGAGAAAGAGCTCACTGTTCTAAGTAACAGAATAATAAGTATCTGCTGTGGTGCAGGTGAGAATTGTTCTATACATCATGCTGATGAGAATAATTTGCAGCTCCCATATGCACAAGAGATTAAATAAGCGTATTAGTGATAAATGAGAGATTAGTACAAGTGAGGTTTGAGGTTTTCGTGGTAGTGAGTTGGAATATTCCTGTCTTCTGGGATGTAACACCATATAGTTTGGTAGAAGTGTCGGAGGTACATGCTGCTTCCATCTGAAAGACAGAAGAGTAAGCTTCTCTTCTGTCTTCTGTTTTCCGCTTCTGCTCTGAAGATGGAGGCAGTGCTTCCGTCTGAAACGTCGGTCAGTTCCTGTAAAACTATAGGGTGGCACAATCCAGGAGGCTGGAGTCCACATAAATACATACGAGGGTTGGAACTTTAATAGTGGCAACTATTTATTTACAACTGATACAAAATAGATACATGTTTCGAAGTTTTACTGTCCTTCATT